>OGEP01001090.1_pt1 | contig 31846 bp, 48 predicted proteins | sample 1570721 | NCBI WGS metagenome assembly OGEP01 (sample SAMEA2582131, study PRJEB24529) | metagenome | biome: Human gut stool | place: China | collected 2011 | reverse complement strand
ATTATTAAACTCATTCAAGACTTCCCACGCATTATTGTTCGTGCAGCTAACAATTTTGAGCCTTCTATCATTGCTAAATTTGCTATTAGCCTTGCTCAAAGCTTCAACAAATACTATGCACACACTCGTATTCTAGATGAAAATCCAGAACGTGATAGCCGCCTAGCCCTCTGCTATGCAACAGCAACTGTCCTTAAAGAAGCACTTCGCCTACTCGGTGTGGAAGCTCCAAACGAAATGTAAATATAAAAGGCTGGAAATTAAATTTTCCAGTCTTTTTTGCTATCTTTATTTCATGTGGATAAATCTAAAAAGAGAATTCTACTCATCCACAATATTTATGCTCTAGAAAAAGCCCGCTAGCTGTTAAAGCTAAACTCAAACAACCAGTGGGCTTTTTACATTCTTACATGGCTAAATCATTTATCATAATTTTTTCGACGGATTTTGAAGTCCGAGCTGACAACTTCATCAACATCAATAATGGAGATAAAAGCATCTGGGTCAATCTGAACCATAATTTCTTTGACATCTCTGACTTCGCTCGGATTAAGTGCCACGTACAAAACTTTTTGTTGACGCCCTGAGTAAGCCCCCTCCCCGTGAAGATAGGTAACCCCTCGATTGATTTCTTGAAGAATGGCTGTCGCTGCTTCTTCAGATTTGGACGTTACAATCAGCATACCGCGGACAGTGTATCCACCATTTTGAACCACAGCCAAGACCTGACTGAAAACAAAACTTGCAACCAGAGTATAGAGCATATGACGAAGGTCAATATAAGTCAAGGAAGCTATCAGAACCAAAGCATCAATAGCCAACAAGGTTTGACCTAGCTTAAACCCAAACTTCTTTTCCACAATGCGACCGATAATATCTGTTCCCCCAGTTGTGGCACCATAACGAAAAACAAGACCACTGCCAACACCCGAAAAGAGCCCAGCCACCCCGGCTACCAAAATCATGTCATTTTCAAGAGATAGAGTGACGGGAAATTGTTGCCAAATCCAAATGAAGACTGACATCAGTACCGTTCCATATATGGTCAGCGCCAGCGATTTTTTCCCAAAAATTTTCGCACCTAAAATGAATAAAGGGAAATTCAAAATTAGAGATGACAGCGCTGGGTCAATGCCGTAAAGGGAATGGAGAATGAGGGTAATCCCTGCAATACCGCCTTCTGCCAGATGATTAGCCATGTTAAAATTGACAAAACCAAAGGTGTAGGTAGCAACACCGACTGCAATCAGCACTAAATCTTTTACTTGAAGATGACGATCATTGTGCTTCATGATTTTCCTCCTTCACTTGAAAAACGGTATCTATTCATCCTCCTCAACAAATCGTCCCAAAGTATGGACATTTTCTGCGATGGATACAAAAGCTGTTGGATCTGATTGTTTCATGATTTGTTTAAAATCACTGTACTCTTCACGTGTGATGGTTGTAATTAGCACAGCTTTTTTCTCATGATTATAAGTACCCTCTGCATCATTGATACGGGTAACACCTCGATGAAGCTGTTTGTGAATCTTTTTAACGACACGGTCTGGGTAACTGGTTACAATCATGGCCTGCATTTTCTTTTGTTTGGTATAAATAGCATTGGTCACGCGGCCAGAGACAAAAATCGTCACCATAGAATACAGGGCATATTTCCAACCAAATAGGATACCGGCAAAAATCATGATAACTCCATTGACCATCATGGAAATATTGCCGACATCACGACCAGTCTTCTTACGAATCGTCAAACTGACAATGTCTGTTCCACCACTTGAAATGCGTGATTTCAAACCAAATCCAACCCCAGTCCCCATTACCAATCCACCAAAAATCGCATTGATTAGGGGGTCAGTAGTGAGTGTAATCTGAGGAATAATCTGGATAAAAAGGGAGCTAACCGTAACCGTAATAAAAGTAAAAATGGTAAATTTGTGTCCAATTTTGTACCAAGCTAAGATTAGGAGCGGAATGTTAATCGCATAAAATACCAAGGCGATGGGAATCTCGTAGCCAATCAAGCGATGACTAACTGCTGAAACAACCTGCGCTAGACCTGTCGCTCCACTAGAATAAACATGTCCAGGTTGAAAGAAAAAATTGACTGCAATACTGGACAGCAAACCATAGAGAAGAGAAGCTGAGATCTTCTCAGCATACTTTTCCCTAGAAATGCTCTGCAATGTTTCAAACAGACCAAACTTCTTAGCCGCTCGGCTAATGACAAATTTTGCCTTCTTATCAATAGGTGCTTTTTTAGTCTTCATTGCTTTCGACGTTTAATGCTAATTCTTCCAATTGTTGAGCAGATACAAGACTTGGTGCTTGTGTCATTGGGTCGCTTGCTTTATTGTTTTTAGGGAAAGCAATCACTTCGCGGATGTTGTCTTTTCCAGCCAAAAGCATGACGAAACGGTCAAGACCGATTGCAAGACCTCCGTGTGGTGGGAAACCGTAGTCCATAGCTTCAAGTAAGAAACCAAATTGGTCATTTGCTGATTCTTCTGTGAAACCAAGTGCTTTAAACATACGTTCTTGCAAGTCTTTGTGGTTGATACGGAGACTACCACCACCGAGCTCGTAACCATTTAAAACAATGTCATAAGCAACGGCACGAACTTTAGAAAGGTCACCTTCAAGCTCATGAGCTGATTCTTCTGTTGGCAAGGTGAATGGGTGGTGAGCTGACATATAGCGACCTTCTTCTTCAGACCACTCAAACATTGGCCAATCAATCACCCAAAGGAAGTTGAATTGAGACTCATCAATCATGCCAAGTTCTTTAGCAATACGTGTACGAAGAGCACCTAGAGTGTTATTAGCAACTTCCAATGTATCCGCTACAAACAAGACCAAATCGTTATTTTCAAGATGTAAACTTTCTGTCAAGTTACTTTCCACACTTGTCAAGAACTTAGCAACTGGCCCTGAAATAGCATCATCAACATATTTAATCCAAGCAAGACCTTTAGCTCCGAATTGTTTAGCCACTTCTGTTAATTTATCAATGTCTTTGCGTGAATATTTGTCGGCATTATTTTTAACGACAATAGCTTTAACAACTGGTGCTTGAGAGAAGACTTTGAAGTCAACATCTTTGACAACTTCTGTCAAGTCTTGTAAAAGCATGTCAAAACGTGTATCAGGTTTATCTGAGCCGTAGTTGTTCATGGCATCATCGTAAGTCATACGTGGGAATGGAAGAATGACATCGATACCCTTCGTTTCTTTCATAACACGCGCAATCATACCTTCAGTGATATCTTGGATATCTTGGTCAGTAAGGAATGATGTTTCCAAGTCAACCTGTGTAAACTCAGGTTGACGGTCACCACGGAGGTCTTCATCACGGAAACATTTAACGATTTGATAGTAACGGTCAAAACCAGCATTCATTAACAATTGTTTTGTGATTTGTGGGCTTTGTGGGAGGGCATAAAAATGACCTTGACTAACACGACTTGGAACCAAGTAGTCACGTGCACCTTCTGGTGTTGATTTCGTCAACATCGGTGTTTCAACGTCAATAAACTCAAACTCGTCAAGATAGTTACGGATTGAGTGAGTGACTTTAGCACGTAATTTGAAGTTTTCAAGCATCTCTGGACGACGAAGGTCAAGGTAGCGGTAACGCATACGAGTATCGTCATTTGCTTCAATACCATCTTTGATTTCAAACGGTGTTGTTTTTGCAGTGTTTAAAACAGTAAGTGCTTCGACTTTCATTTCTACTGCACCAGTCGGGAGGTTATCATTGGCTTGTTCACGCGCAGCAACCGTACCAGTCACTTCAATAACATATTCGCTACGAAGGCTTTCAGCTGTTGCCATCACATCACTAGAGACCACTTCAGGATTGATGACCAATTGCATAATCCCTTCACGGTCACGAAGGTCAATAAAAATAAGCCCACCAAGGTCACGACGACGGCTAACCCAACCTTTCAAAGTAATCTGACTGCCAATGTGTTCGCTACGAACACGCCCTGCATACATAGAACGTTCCATTTTATTTTCTCCATTTTATTAAAAATTTCATTCCCACCTATTATATCAAAAAGCACTACAAAACCCCACCTTTTGTGAGGAAGTTTTTAGCTTTCCTGGTCAATTGCTAGCGCCTAGCTAGATGACAAAGAATTTTGACAGAAAAAATGAACTTTGTCCACTGCATTTGATAGACAAGCTCAACGATTTCTAATAAACTTTAAGTAGAAAAGAGGAAGAACCATGACTGATATTAGAAAGGTTGGGCAAGTGCTGAAAACTGCCCGCAAGCAACACCAGATGACGCAAGAGCAGGTTGCCGACCTCATTCAAGTGTCCAGGCAGACCATTTCCAACTGGGAAAATGATAAATCTTATCCAGATATTGTCAGCCTCATAAAGCTGAGCGATCTTTATCAGATTAGTCTGGACCAGCTTGTTAAAGGAGACCAAAAGATGGTAGAACACCTCATCAAAAGTACCGACGCTGTCACTAGCAATCGTAAACTCATTCTTGCTGCCAGTCTTAATCTGGTTCTGCTACTTATTTTTATTCTAGCCAGTCAATACATCAGTGCTAATACCTATCTCGTCTTTGCTTGTGCCCTTCTTGGGCTGGCAAGTTGTGTTTTTCTATTTTTCCAAATCATCAATCGTATTTAAGGAGGGTTTGTCATGCTTCTCTACATTCTTTTAACAATTGGCATCATTTGCTTCGCGAGTTTTTACATGGCCTATCAGATTTTTCAAATTGTTCTGATTGACGCTCAAGCCCGTGGAATAGAACGCCCGCGTTTCTGGGCTTGGCTTGCTGCTGGTGGGCAACATGCTGAAGGTATTTTACTCTATCTATTCAAGCGTAAGAATTACCTCCCCAAACAACTTGCTCCTGATCAGCAAGAAAAAATCAATCTCGCAAAGCAAAATGCCAAGGTTAGTATCTTGTTTATGGTCTTAGCTGTTGTCATTTTCCTTATCACTATTTTATGGACCTAAAAATTCCCCAGAGAAGCATTTTCTTTGGGGAATTTTCTTTAGATAATGTTTTTAAGAGTTTTTTTCATTTTCTGTAAACTAATCCAAAAAATGATAGCATATATCACTGCAAAGATAAGGCTAAAGAATAAGATATTAGCTAGATTAAGCGGAAACCAGCCTGCTAAAATGCCTAAGGGTAGCAGACCTAAAAACATCAAAATAAAATGCGTCGCAGTCATCCGTAAGAGGCTCCAGTCTTGCTGAAAAAACCAGTCTCCAACTTGGAACAAGACTCCAATCAGTCCCCAAAGCAAAATACACACTGCCATCGTTCCCACTCCTGTCAAGTGTTGGGCATACCAGATTCCCATGGTTGAATGTGGGTTGACAGGGCTGTAAACATCCGTAAACAAACTGCTAATAGCTACTGAAATCAGTAAGCCAATAGTCACTCCGCGCAACGCAGCATTTATTAATTTTGACATCATGCTATAACCTCTCTTTCAAAATAGCAACATAACGGCGAGATGAATAGGCCACGGTATCCTCGTGTAATTTCAATTCTACCAAGCCTGTTCGGGTCACTCGCATATTTTTCACATAAGTACGATTGATAATCTCTGATTGTGAAATTTTGATGAAATCTTCTCCCAGTAAGGGCTCGACTTCTTTTAAAGAAGACGACCGCTCAAAGTTTCCTCCAATAGTTTCTACCTCTAGCTTGCGCCCATAGCGATAGATTCTAATGATGGCACTCTGTTGCAAGCGATAGGTTTCCCCATTCTTTTTAGCCTGCAAGAATGCCGGCTCAAACAAGCTTTTGATTTGCCCTTCTAACTGAATAATAGCCTCATCTCGGTCATCTGTATAAATGACAATCTCTTCTCTATGATTATCCAATTCCGTTCTGACTTTCATTCTCCCGCCTCCTTACAGATTTATTAAACCACATCCCCTCACACAAGCATAGCGATTTTGTCTATTCGGTCATTTTTGTGGTCTAAGTGGTCAAAAAAAACAGCTTTCCACAAAGGAAAGCTGCTTCAAATTACAATCCTAATTCTGCCAAAATACTTGCAAAGTCGGTCTTAATGCGGTCAAAAGTAACGGTTACTTCTTGACGAGTTTGGTTATTTTTAACAGCCACTTGACCTGCTTCAACCTCACTACCACCTAGGATGATAATTGTTTTAGCACGAAAGACATCGGCTGATTTGAACTGAGCCTTGATTTTGCGCCCTAGATAGTCACGCTCTGCCTTGAAACCTTGTCGGCGAATAGCTTGGGTCAATGCTAGCGCAGCCACATTGGCGTCAGCCCCCAAAACAGCCACATAAACATCAAGCCCTTGCTCAACAGGAAGCTCAATGCCCTGCTTTTCAAGAATCAAGAGCAAGCGTTCTAGACCAAGTCCAAAACCAAAACCTGCTGTCGCCGGACCGCCAAAGTACTCAACCAAGCCATCATAACGCCCACCCGCACAAATAGTCAAGTCAGATTTTTCGACCTGTGTGATGAACTCAAAAATCGTGTGATTGTAGTAGTCAAGACCACGAACCATGTTAGTGTCAATGACGTAAGGAATGTCAAGTTCTTCAAGCATGCCACGAACAGCATCAAAGTGTGCCTGACTTTCTTCATCCAAGTAATCAAGAATAGACGGCGCATTTTCAACTGCTACTTTATCTTCTTTTTCTTTCGAATCAAGTACGCGCAGCGGATTTTCATCCAAGCGACGTTGACTATCTTTAGAAAGCGACTCACGCATTGGTGTCAAGTAATCAATCAAAGCCTGACGATAAGCAGCACGGCTAGAAGGATTTCCCAAACTGTTTAGGTGAAGGACCACATCCTTAATACCTAGCTCCGCAAAGAGTTGATAAGCCATAGCAATGGTTTCCACATCTGTTGCTGGGTTGCTTGAACCAAAGCATTCAACCCCAACTTGGTGGAACTCACGTAAACGACCAGCCTGTGGACGTTCATAGCGGAACATAGAGCCGATGTAGTACATCTTAGTTGGCTTTTGAACTTCTGGGGCAAAAAGCTTGTTTTCAACGTAAGAGCGTACAACTGGAGCTGTTCCTTCTGGACGAAGGGTGATGTGACGGTCACCTTTATCATGGAAATCATACATTTCCTTAGTCACGATATCGGTCGTATCCCCAACTGAACGGCTGATGACTTCATAGTGCTCAAACATTGGCGTACGAATCTCATCGTAATTATATTTTTTAAATGTTTCACGTGCAACATGTTCCACATACTGCCACTTGGCAGATTGCCCTGGAAGAATGTCCTGCGTACCTTTTGGTTTTTGGAGTTTCATTGATTTTCCTCGCTACTTTATTAGTCTTTTCTATAATAACATAACTTTTGAAATATAGATTATTTATTGTTAATTTAACCCGATTATTCCCTACTTTGTTAGCTTTTCCTAACATTTTATCCGTTTTTTATTTTAATAAAGCCAAATAACAAAACATTGACGGATAGCAAAAGGGATAGTAAAAATTATGAGTCCAGCAAGCAAGAAACTAGCACCCGAAAAGGTGCTTTTTTAGTTGCTCACTTTGTCGGTACTATTATACCATGATATGCCATCAGTTTTTGAATAGTGAACATGATGCATATCAGAAACCTAATTTCTTTTTAAAATCAGCGTGGGAAATGGTCTCTGGGTCTTTCTGATATTCTTTAAGGGCTTGTTGGTAATTTTTCAAGTCGCACTCATCTTCTTGATTCAATCTAACTGTCACTGTCCCCATGTTTTTCCCTCCTTGTAACACTTGTTAAAGAAATTCATCAATTACAAACACATTATCTTGATATTAAAAACCGCCATAAGACGGTTAATGTTAAAAGCGTTTTGCTATGCCTTTGCTATTGTACCATAATCTAGACCAACTTAGCTAAACTATCAAGACCTTTACGTCTAAAATAAAACACTTGACTATCAGAATAGCCTCCCAGTACCTCACCCACTTCGTCTACTCTCATGCCATTTATAAAAAATAACCGCAACACCATTCTGTGAATAGGGTCATCCAGTAAATCAATTAAATCAGCAATTTCAGCCCGTTCGGCTAGTAGCCTATCAATCTTTTGCCTTAGTTCTTCCTTGCGCTCAATCTGCTTATTATAGCGGTCTGCCATGTCTGCGCGTGTTCCACCTTTGACCTTGGTTATTGTCAACGTTGACCTAGTGAACAGCCCATCATCAAGGTATTGTATTTCTAAGTCTAGCCCTTTAATCTCTTTATCTAGCTTTCTAATACGCTTCAAGCGTTGCTCTAGTTCTTTTGTTTTTACGCTCAATGCTTGACCTCCTAAAAGCGGAATGATTTTCAGTAAATCTATTATATCAAAATACTGCTAGTTTAGTAATAATATCAATAATTCGCTATTGATACAGTCCTAGACAAAGACACCCTTTAAAAATCTGAAAAATAGTGTCTGACGTAAGCTGACACCTTTGTGTGGCTCTTCCTCTGATAACTATAGGGGGGCGGGTATTTGCTCCGTATTTCCTGCTAGCTTACACTCTACGGCTTTTGTTTTGTGCTGGGGTAGAAAATTATACTACTGAACCATTTCAGCCCCTCAAAACAGCTCTAGGAGCGTTCTCCACGGCTTAGAATTACATCTAAAAGACACGCGCATAGTTGCAACGTGCCTTGTTCCTATCTCTCGTAATAATCTTCGGGCAGACACCTTTCAATCACATTTATCCAGCGTGATACTGTCACGGGTGACACGCCCACATCTTTTGCAAACTTTGCTCTGGTCATTTTCTTTTGAGCTATCCAAGCCTCCAAAGGGAGCTTAACCTCTTGCAACTCTGCTAGACTGTCAAGCTCTCCCTGTTGGTAAACTCTCACCTTACGGCTAGTCATTATCTGCCTCGGTTTCTTGGTTGCCGTAATTTTTAAAGCTGTCACAAATACGCTTAAAGATTTTGTTTAGGTTTGTATCCTCAGCGTATTCAAGAGCAAGCTGGTTAGCATAGCCTCCTTCGTTGTCATTGTGATAAGTTGCTTCAATTACTGGGGTGTCATAAGTTCCAACCATATAGCCAAAAATCGCGTGGCAAGCAACCTGTGCTGTGTCAAAATCTTTAAAAGTGTAGTTGAAAGTAAATGTTTTTGGTTCGTCTGAAATAGTTTTAAATGTCATGTCTTTTACTCCTTCGGTTTGGTATTTTTAAAGAGGTTACCATCTCGGTAAAAACTTGGTAACCTCTGAAATGCTAGTCGTATCAAGGGGTTAGGTGCCATAGGTTACCGGTTACCAAGTTTTTTAATTTCTTTTTATATTATATATACCCCTTTTATATATAAAAGAATTATTTATTTAGTAACTTAGTAACCTATTGTATATAAAGTCAATAGTATCAAGGGGTTACGGAGGTTACCATCTTTCTAAACTTAGTAACAACTCGGTAACCTTTTTGTCCACAAACCCAATAATACCAAGGGGTTAGCCCTCAAAAACTTGGTAACCTCTTTTAGTATTCCTTGTGAATGCCTTTCGGTCTGCCTTTCAAACTCTCATCATGGAAACCAAGAGGGTCAATGATTTTCTTTTCAGCCTGTGAGGTAAAGCCATTTTTAACAGTGTATCGGTGTTCCGTCTGCTTGTTTAAAATAGCGGTCACCTTTTTTCCAAAGCCGTATAAGTTAGCTTTTTGAATACCTATATCCTCAGTGTACTCTTCAAGCCATCTTTTCAAAATCGGTAACGGGACTTGTTCTAGTTCGTGGTAGCCTTTAGGGATATAGACTGACACCACGTAGGAATAAAAATAGTCGTTATCCTCTTTGTAGGCTTCCAGCGCCTTTTGGCTCGCTTTTGGGACTGTGAAATGCTCAAATGGTTCAAGGTTAAGCACTCTATAAAGCACGTATTCAAGTAATTGCTGATTTTTGATGTATTCTTGCTTAATCTTTCGGTTTTCTGCCTGTCCGTTAAAATCAGCATCAAAAGGGATAATCAATAACCTACGATACCAACCTTGTGTTTTATTTCTTGCGCGTGGCAAGTCATTTCCCGAAAAGATACAAAGCAGTGAAACCGTGATGTCAAAGGCTTGTTTTCCCTTGTGTTCAACGGTGATAGTGTCCCCAGTCACTACGCTCATCAAGTTGGAAACCTCGTCAAGATAGGCATTACTAATATCATCACCGATATTACAAACCGCTCCCAGCAAGTTAGCTGGTTTGAAGCGCTCGGAAAATTCATTAGGCTTTAGACTGGTAACATTGCTTTCACCGATAAGGTTCCTCAGCAACTGCTGAAAAGTCCCTTTGCCATTGTTCCCCTCACCCAATAGGATAGCCATCTTACCTCTTGTGTAGTTGGGGTTAATAGCTTCATACATCAATTCCCAGTACAGCCTTACGGTATCGCTATCATGGCAAGCAATTTCATCCAGCCAATCATCAATGGTAAAGCCATCAAGATAAGGAGCTACTGCGCTATCGTTGTAATTAGTGGCAATTTTACTTGTATAGTAACGTTTGGGTGTAAAGTCTAGCAACCGCTTTAGTTTCAAGTCAAAAATGCCGTTATTGACTGGGATAAAACGCTTATCATTCGTTGGCTGCTTTAGTTCTAGCTCCGATTTTAACAAGTCCAACACGTCAGCACGTTGGTTTTTATTAAGCATTGGCTCAACCTTTGAGACTAATCGGGTCAGTAGGGTTTGAGAATACTTATAAAGCCCCGTTTCAATGTCATAACAGTAAATCGGGCTATTATCTTCATTGTTTCCAATCAAGCAAAAATACCAGTTTTTACGCATAACCTCAGCGACTTTGTACGGTGGTAACTTCTTGCGTTTACCGTCCTCGCCATACTGTGAATTATCTAACCCAGCTTTTGCAAGTAACTGTTCCACTTCTTTCATGCTCTTTGGCAAGTTTAATAGAGCCTGTGCTTTTGCCTCCCTCGCCTGTTGCTCTTCTTCTTTTTCCAGTTCAATCAATTCCTTTGCGTTGTTTAGAATTTCAACATCCATCCACTACCCTCCTTGATAGATTTTCTTTGCCTCTGATAAAAATACCCGTGGTAAACCCTTCCGTCTGCATAGGCTGGTAAATACGCCTGTCACATCATCAAAACTATATCCGTGGGAAAACATATCACGGACTAGGTAAACAACTTCAGACGGCTCATGTAAGCCGTAGGAGACACGCTCAAGATACCAGCTGGGCATTATTAGGCTTGCAGATTGCCCAGCTCGTAACTCATCAACCACTAGCCCGTCAAATAGGGAGAGTAAATCGTCTGATATAACCTGTGGCTTCATATCACGCGCAACCGTCCAGCTATCTGAGGTAACCTCTTCCACAATTTTAAGGGCAATCCCCTTTGTGTTAAGCGGAAATACTGTCACATTAGGAGGTTTAAGATAGACTAGCTTATAATAGCCGTCCTGTACCAGTGTTCTAGTCTTATTCTTTGCCAAAACCGTTTTAAAGACCTCTGCAAACCTGTCAGATAGGGTAAGCTCAATGAGTTCATACATAGTTAGTTACTCCATTGTCAAAAACTTCAATACATCATCAATCTTATAGTAAACCGAACGTGTGCCCTCTAGTGGTGGCTGATACCTTTTAAGTCCATGATTTTCCCACTTTAGGATGGTAGCTGGTACTATATCAAGTTCTTCCATTAGTTCTGTACGCTTAATTAAGCCTGTCAGCCGTTTGGGAGATTGTAACTGTTGGAATTTCTCAAAGACCTGTAAAAGCTCGCTAGAGACCTTTTTAGATACTTTTTCAAGCACTACATCTTCATCAACTTCAATGTTCACCAAGCCCACGCTAGACACCCTCTTTCAAATTATGGATAACCAGCAAACTTTCTGAAAGGTTCACCATTGATACTGTTTTGATACGGGTTTGCATTTCTATCACCTCATCCCTTAAAGGCTCTATGCCGTTGCTCCGTTCTTCGTCCGTCAAGGGATAATATAGCCCACGTTTCCCCATCTTTGACCCACAAATAGGGAGCTTGTGCTTAATAATCAGCCTATTTACAACGCCTCGGGTGGTTCTAATAGAAACCCCCACCCTGTCAGCAATCTCTTGCGTAGTCCTCGCATTAAACTGCCCCAGTGGGATAGCACAAGCAATGCCTTTTTCAAGTGGGGACAGTTCCAGCTTTTGAGTGCTCTTGACTTTGCGCGTGTTCGTTTTCTTTTGTTTTCTTCGTTTGCTCATTTGTCCCCTCCAAAACGAACCTCAAAGTCTTTCAAGTTCTTAAGGTTGTCACATTCCAGTAGCAATATGACCACATTATCCAAGTCCATGGATGCCACCTCTGTTTGGTCATACACCGTAGTTAGAAAACCATTCAATGCTGAAAGCTTAAAGGCGTTGGGTGTATCGCTGTTCATGACTAACATCATGGTATTGCTGAAGTTATGCAAGGCTTCAAGGTTCTTCATAATGTCCATGATTTTTCTGCCCTGCTCTTTAATTTGTTCAACTGTGAGTACTAGCTCTTTGGTGTCCTTAGTCATTTTTTGCCCCTCCTGCTAAAATTTCTTTGTTAATTCGTTTGGTGGCTTCTTCGTGATAGTCTTTGATGTCATTAAGCGCGTGAATAGCCGTATTGACTAATGCTGTCGGTGTATCACTGCTTTCAACTGCTTCAAGTGTGATAATGATGTCTAGTAATTCATCTTGTAATTGCTCGTATTTTTCTAAAGTCTCGATAAATTTAAGTTTGTCATTCATGGTTAGGTCTCCCTTGATTGTTTGCTTTCTTGTAGGTTTGCCATTTTTAGGGGATAGCGCCCCACGTTCGGATGTGTTATAATTTAAGTAAATCTAAAACCCTTTTCACTGCTTGCTTGTTGGTGATTTTGGTTTAGTTATTTAGTTCAAGGCTTGGTAGTTTGGTCGCTGTCCTAAGCCTTTTTTGTTGTCTTGATTATTCTTCAATGTCAAGCTAAATGCGACCATGTGCCCGTATTTGGAAGCTCCTTTTTTGTTGTCTTGATTATTCTTCAATGTCAAGTGCTTTTTTCAAATATGATAGTCCACCAAAGCTGATTTCCTGTAACTCATCACAGTATTCCGAACCCTCTTCCACCATTTTGAAAAGCAAGTCTTCTAAAGCAATGATGTTTTCGTCAAATATTTCCAAAAGCCCTGCGACTGTTTGTTCTTGAGCTCCATCTTTACCATAAGTGAATAATACTGTTTCTTTTGTAATTGATTTCATTTTATTTCTCCTTTTCACGCGCTTTCTAGCGCTTTTTCTTTTTGCTTGAATACCATCTTTTTGATGTCTTCATAGTCAAAATTTAGGTTAATCAATGCTACTGCCATATCTTCCAAGGCTTGATATCGGGCTAGTTCAATACCGTTCAAACAGTCTATACCCGTTTCACCACCTCGTTTAGCGATTAACTGCTTCTTATTGCACCCAGTGACACCTTTTAAGAGCAAGTTATAAATCGTAGGATAAGCCATCTTAGGAGCTTTCTCCCAGCGTTGAATGGCTTCATTAAGTGCCAAACGTTTAGGTCGTTCTAAGGCTCGTTCCAGCTTGATTTTGCCTAGTTCCTCACGCATTTCAAAGAATGCTTGGACTAGGTTCTTTTTAAACTCTCGGACGGGTTCGGTATTTTTAAGATATGTTATCAGCAAGGTAGCCTGTTGCTCATTAAGACGATATATCTTTATAGGTCGCCCACCTACTGAACCTTTTAGGGGTTTACGGATTTCAAATCCGATAACTCCGCAAGTTTCAAAATCTTCGTGATGATTTCTGATTAGACTTTGTACTGTGCCATGCTTAACCTCAGCACATTCAGCAATAATCTCGCTTGTAGTGTACGGCTCTTTCTTGCCGTCTCTGTAGACTAGATTCATGGTGTACCTCCTTTTGTTTCTTTGTAAAACTTTTTCGAACTTTTTGATTAAAAAAATATATCTTCAAGAGTGATATTAGGGAATAAAGGTAATAGTAATGACTTAATTGCCATCTTTTCGCTATCTTTAAAACTAACGTAGCCATTTTCTTTGTTATGATAACTTTGGGTACTGATACCAAGTTCTAGAGCCATTTCTTCTTGGGTTTTCCCAAGCATTACACGGTACCCCTTGATTTTGTTACTCTTCTTCATCAGCGCTCTCCTTTCGAACTTTTGTAAACACATAATACAATTTTTGAAAATAGAAGTCAACAAAAACATCGAACTTTTTAAAACTTTTTTCGTGAAATATCAATACCTTAATGTTATAATTCTAGAGTAAGATAAAGTAAACAGAAAAGGTAGACTCTGAAAATGGTTGAAATAGATAAAAAGGTCTTGGGGCAACGCATAAAGTCTATAAGATTGGATAAAGGCATGACTTTGGAAGAATTTGGAAAACTTTTTGGCGCTTCAAAAAGTAGCGTTCTTGGTTGGGAAAGCGGAAGAAACGCTCCAAACAAAGAAAGACTAAAAACGATAGCAAAGCTTGGTAATGTTAGTACTGAACGGCTTCTATATGGCGATTTCCTCGAAGCAACTGACACATTATCTCAACAAAAAGCGAAAATTTTACTTGAAAATACAAAATTGAAAAGATGGGCGGAAGAACTCGCTTCCCCCGCTCATGAAGAAGAATTATTGAAACTCAATATTTCTGAGCTTATAAATGATATTGAAGAACTTCAAGAAAACTACTTTTATGAAATTATTCGTGTCTGCTCGTCATATTCGCTAAAGAAGCAAAAGGGAGAACTCTCTCTCACTGATTCTATTGCTATTTATTCAATTAGGGACTTTCTTTCTGAACATGGATTGTTATCAAAGGGGTTACTTATTCAGTTAGATAACTTGCTAGAACCTAACGAAAACAACTAACCCACGCGCAACTGTCTAACATCTTCCAGTATTCTGCGCGTGTCCTGTATTGAGTGCATAAGAAAAGCCGTATCATACCACCACGGCTTAGTTATTTTTGAACGATAGTATAAATTTTGTTTGACTTAGAGGGCTGACTAAGGCTATAATAGTCTTAACAGTGAGAATGCTTAAAGCATGCTATCAGCCCTATGGATTGCCGTTCGTAGGGCTTTTTTGCATAAAGAAAAGCCCTTGACTATTGCCGTAGTCAAAGGCTCAGGCTTATTTTCCCCTAGGGGTTACTTCTTACGTGAGTTAAGCCAAAACTCAAACAATGCTGTCAGAATACTGACAAGCAAAGGCGCAAGAAACACTGTGAGAATGCTATAGAGCACGCTATCACCTCCCTTCTAGTTTTAGGGGGCTATATCAGTATAGCAGAATTGCATACCTCTTACAAGCTCATTTAAGCCGTTTTAAGCGCGTGATTATATCAGCTATATAAAAATTACCACGCGCATACTTTAAATTAAAATTAGGGCTATTCTCGTAAGCCTACGCATGATATTATCCTAAAACCTTTCTCACTGCTTGCTTGTTGGTGTCAAAAGGAGCAATATCATGAACATCAAAGAAATTAAAAAAGAGAATGGCACCGTTGTCTATCGTGCTAGGGTATATCTAGGCACTGATTCAATCACTGGTAAGAAAGTCAATACCTCTGTTACCGCTCGGACAAAGACAGAATGCAAACAGAAAGCCAAAGCCAAAAAAGAAGAATTTATGCAAAACGGGTCAACCACTTACAAACCAGTAGTCATTGAAACCGTCAACGAATTACTAGACTTGTGGTTTGAAACTTACGAAAAAGAGGTCAAGAGCCAAACCTATCTCGGTATGGTTTCCCTTGCTAAAAGTCACATCCGCCCACAATTGGGGACAATAAAGCTAGACAAATTGAACACCCCAACTCTCCAAAAGTGGGTAAATGAGCTAACAGAATGCTCTAGAAAGGCTTACCAGCCCATTATATCTGTGTTAAATCGTGCTTTAAAGTATGGTTGCAGTCTGCAAGTCATCAAAGACAATCCACTAACTAATATTGTTCGCCCCAAAGCTCGAAAGGATGAAGCCCATGACCGAAAGGTGAAATGCCTTAGCCCTAATGAAGTTTCGGACTTAATCAGCTATCTTGATTCACTTAGCCCCACCCTACGGAACACCTACGATAAGGTGTTATGTCGCCTTTTACTTGCTACTGGTTTACGGATAGGGGAAGCTATCGCCTTGAATTGGTCTGATATTGACTTTGAGAATAAGACTGTCACGGTCAATAAGAGTTACAGCTTTTTGATAAATGAGGTATTTTTATCATAAAAATAGCGGAGCTGGTATGATATTCCCTCTGCTGCGCCAGCAATTTTTTAAGAAAAAAGTGTCAAGTAACTTTACTTTACAAAAAAGATGTGTTATTCTATTAAAGTTGATTCAAAATCAAGAACAAAATATTTAATCGGAGGATAGAAAAAATGGCAGTACCTGCACGTCACACTTCAAAAGCGAAGAAAAACAAACGTCGTACACACTACAAATTGACTGCTCCATCAGTACAATTTGACGAAACAACTGGAGATTACTCACGTTCACACCGTGTATCACTTAAAGGATACTACAAAGGACGTAAAATCGCTAAAGCTAACGCAACTAAATAATAGAAGGGAGATACCATGCGCGTAAATATTACACTTGAACACAAAGAATCTGGTGAACGCTTGTACCTTACTTCAAAAAACAAACGTAACACTCCAGACCGTCTTCAATTGAAAAAATATTCACCAAAATTGCGTAAACACGTGATTTTTACTGAAGTGAAATAGGGATTCACTACATGTCACTAGACGGTAGGAACCTTGATTTAAAGCGATTATTGAAATTCTAATTTTCATTACATTGCAATAAAAATCAACTGAATCACTACCTTTTTCACTACCTTTTTTGAAATAAGAATATTGATTCGGACGATTAAAAGCAGAGGAGCTTCATGATGAAGCTCCTCTTTTTCTGTATTTTCATTCCTAAAAATTTTTGAAATAACGTAGTATTTTCCAAAATTTTTGGAATACAAAACGCAGGCTTCGTTAAAGCCTGCGTTTTTATTTTTTACGAAATAAAAGGGGGTCTTAGCCCCCAACAAAATGTTCCAACGTTTGAGATAACCTCGAACCGAACTTAACACGGGGTCCAGCCCCTCTCTACAATTATATTACCTTTTTACTTTCTATAAGTCAAGAAATTTACTGATTTTTTTATTAATAATTTTTAAATCTTCATCTGAGAGTTGACCTATAGGATAACCATCTAATCTATTTTTAGAAACCGTTCGAAGTTGCTCCAATTTAATTACAGAGTCATTATCTAGGAATCGATATACATTGCTCCTCAGCAAAAAATGGAAAGGGTATTTTAGCCCCGACCTTACATCTCCGATTTTTTTATATTTAATCGTAGATGAAATTGGTGCAACAGTAACATGTGATAGCCTCTTATTTCTTTTGGAAGAGGACAATACTACAACAGGTCTTTTTTTATTTGTTTCTTGACCAATATTTTCTCCTAAGTCACACCAAAATATCTCACCTTTCTCTTTTTTCCACCAAGACATTGTTCCTCTTAGTTGAAAGAAGTCTAGTGCGATTCTTTCTTTTGTAGTTGCCCAAGAACCAAGTAAACGTTGTTTTTCTGTTTGTTCTGTCATAAACTCCTCATCTTTCAAATACTTTTAAACCATATCCGATTATTTGGGGATAATTATAAATTTTTGATTCTATCTTTCTATAAAAATCTGATTCAATCCCTTTACAAATCTTATTATGTAATTCATAACCAATCATATCTGCCAGTTCTAAGTATGGGTATGATTGTTTTTTATCTGCTGTTCTTTTGTTATTGAAGTATACACCTTTAATTCTTGAACATGTACTATCACTAACGTAATTAGTTCCAGATTCTATTTTAGGTACAATATCTCGTAACAAATTTAGGTCTTCTTTTCTACCTCTTGCTTCAAGTACAATTATACCCGTCTTCCCACGCTCTTCTAAATATAAAGCATAACGCTCAATGAGGAACACTAGAGAAAACCAATAAACTGGGTATGGGTTACTGTATCTTGTTGTCAAAAAATCCTTATCAATTCCCGATGAAAAAATAGTAATGTTGGCACGCTCTATGAATTGTAACAATTCCGTACTCATATTTGGATAATCAATTATTTTAGGATTAAATGCACCTATTTTTTTACGATAATCTCTCGAATGAAATACTACTCTCTGTTCATTAAACATTGCATTTTCCCAATACTTTTGCTTAATAGCCATAATATCAGAAATGATATTTTCACCTTCCTCACCTGCAATTAAAACACCTGTCATCGAAAACCAACGATTGTTTTGATTATAGTTTTTCAATGTCGGTACCCCTGTTTCGTCAATGAAAAGCATAAAATCAGTCTTACCATCAAATTGTTCAAAACTGGTAGGACTATGTTTCCAATAATTAGACATTATTTTTCTCCTTTTTTGATATCTCTAACCGTTTATCAGACCATTGCACAACCTCTTTGATTACCATTTTTTCAATCGCTCTACCAATACAGTTCATAAAATTATAATCAATTTCTCCATCTTCAACCGGTAAAAGAATATTCAATTCATCAGCATCTTTGGCATAAAAATTTCTTGAATAACTGAATTTACCAGAATTGGCTACATTATGAATGCAAGTCGTCAAAAATAGATTTGACCATTTTGAAAGTTTCTCTGTATGTACAACAGCAACATGGTCATCTGCTCCATAATTATAATTTCTATATTTCGCTGAACCAAACATATCAATCGTAATGGTATTTCTAAGAAATACTGTAACATCATTACCAATAAATGCTGAAATACCAGTATCTGTTTCTCCAGCAGTAACAAAGGGTAATGTTCCATAAATCCTATCAGAACTTTTAAGCCTTCTACCTCTAGTAGCATTACCAAATAAATTTTTAAGATTAAACAATCTCCATTCATGAGAATCATATTGACTCAAAGCACTTTTTTCTTCTTCGGATAGTTTATAATCCTTCAAATTTGTCACTAATAGATATGCATTGAGAGTCTCGATGCGTTCATTTTCAAGCACTTTTATATAGTTTTCCATATATGAAAGTGCTAATATATCATCCTTTATTGGGAGCAAAATTTTATGCTTTTTGAGTTCATCTAATTTATAGCCACCTTGCTGACCATCGAATAACGAAACAAATCTATATATATGTGTAATTAAATAGTATATTGCTCCTGTAGGCATATAAAATTTAGGAATTAGCTTATTTATATTTTGAGAGGTATAGTACGGTTCCCTTTGGTACTTCACGTATTTATAATTTCCAATTACTGTTGCGGTAATTGTGTAAGCTTCATTTGGTTCAAATATCTGTCTCGCAATTTTCCCTTTAATACCATTGTTTTCAGATACTCGACCGACAAAATTAATACCCTCATCAACAAAGGTCAACTTCCCCTCATCAAGACTTTTAGTACCTGTTATATCAAAAATCTCCTCTAAGCTAAACTCCCTCCATTCGCCCCCATTATCAAGAAAATCATTTTCAAATTCCTCTATTAGGGGGCTTAGGATTTTTTTGATTCATGTTCTCCTTCATCCTTTAATAGCTGGCTAACTTCCCAAGAAAGATATTCAGCTACTGTTTTTTTAAAATCATCAACTGTTGGTACTGTATTAACTTTAATATGTTGGTCAAAATTCCAGTCAATACCATAGTTATCACCAGATATTGCAATAACATCTTCAAAATATTCTTTTTCAGTAAAAATTGATAATTCATCTCTGCCAAATTTGACAAGATTGACAACTTCTTCATAACGACCTACGGCATTATCAATATCTTGCAAATTAGAACTTGCTTTTGCTTTCTTACGGTTGGCACGCTTATAACCATCATTACGAAGGTCAATAAATTTTACTCGTTGCTTAGAATCATGTTTTTCCCCAACTTTAAAAACATATATCGATGTTTGAACACTTGACTTACCAATAAATAAATCAACAGGCATTTTAATAGAAGCAATTAAAGTATTACTTTTTAGAATTTCTTGGTTAATGTCTTTTGCACGTCCTGCACCAGCTGAGTCTTGTATAATGATAGAAGCGTAACCGCTTTTCATCATAGATAAAGCACGCTTAACAAAATTCATACCATTTCCCGTTTCAGAGTATGGAGGATTTAAAAGGAAAACATCAGCTGGGAAATGTTCGTTATCTTTCCCATAGCCATATTTCCCATCAAATTTCTTCAAACTATCATCTTGAAGGATATTACTTGACCCATCTCCCATTAGAATCATATTCAAAACAGCCAACATATAAATTTCTGGAAGAATTTCAATCCCAAGAATTTGTTCTGCCTTTATTTTTTCCTCTTTCTCTCTGAGTTCATCAGGGCTTGTAATTTCCTTTTTAGCATCATCTAACATCAGATTCATGGCAGCCACCAAAAGACCCCCTGAACCAGTAGCAAAATCCCAAACATACGAATCTTTGTTTACTCGTGCTAGTTTCGCCATCAGAAGTGCAACGTATCGGGGAGTTAAAACCACATCATTTTGGTCATCACCTGCAAAACTCAACCATCTAAACATGACATTAAAAAGCTTCCCTGTAAAGTCCGTATCTACCCCTATTTTGTAAAAATAACCTAGGTCATCAATCACTTCTGTAAAGATTTCTTTAAGAAGAGATACACCTTTTCTTGGGTCCGAAAAGCTAGATTCAAGAATCGTTGGCTCTAAATGACGCAAGATTTGTTTCTGTTTAGCTTGTGGTAAGTTCTTCTCTTTCAGAAATGCCTTGATTTTACGGATTAAAATATCTCCATCTGTGTCACCTTCTTCGTCAGAAGATTTCAAATCCGCCGGCTCTAAGGGCTTAACCTTACCTGCAACCCCTAAATTTGCCATGATACTAGCAGCCACTAAGTGTATACGTGCCAAGGCACTAATATTTTTTTGCTTATTAAAAAGACTTTCATTTATCTTTGTCAGAGCGTCTTCAATCCTATCTTCACGCTTTTGATGAATTAAACGTAATTCATCTTCTGATAGTTGTAGCTCTTTGACCTTTTCTGTAAACTTATCAAAATTTTCAGGCTTTAAGAAAGATAAATCTGAATACTCGCCAACTTTTTGGCCTATACCATAATTAGACTTGGAGACATAATAAACACCGAAACGAGTTTCAAGGTTGCCTGCCTCGTCCTCATCTCCTGTAATCCCAATTGCAATGACATCTGTATAACTAGAATATTGCAGGATAGCATTGGCATAATGAACCGCCCCATTCACCGCGTAACCGTTGATATTGGTATAGTTAGGCTCACCCTTTTCTTTACCGCTTGTTTTCGTATTGGCGACATGTTCTTCTTTGTCTAGCTTTTCAAGTTTGTTACTACCCCACTTCAATTCAATCATAATCGGGTAGTAGTCTAGCTTACTATCTTTCAATAATAGCTTAACATCAACTAGATTTGCACCCTTACCGCCTGTTTTTGAGGGTGCTTTTGACAATGCTTTGTCAATCTCAGAATTGACACTTTCGTTTTGTGTCACGAACTCCATACCATAAGACGTTAGCCATTTTTCAACTTCACGTTGAATCTTTACTTCTTTACTCTGTTTCGTTGCCATTGATTAAACCTTCAATACATTCATTAAGTTAGCTCGCTTGATTGCCCAGTGAGTTCTACTAAGTTCCCAATCTTCAATTTTTAACTCAGATTGATGAAGAACGACCGAGTTTAAATCAACTTCACATTCTTTATGAAATTCAAATTTTGTATCTCCCACTCTTTTATCTATGTCTACTAACTTTCCGAAAAATCCAGTTTTTATCTCCTGATTTGAATCACTATATTCTGGAAGGAATAAAGTTGGTAAACTCATTATTTCATCAATCTCTTCTAGAGTAAATTGATTAAATTTTTGACTAATTGCTGTATTTGTGTATTCAAAAATTCTACCATTTTCTATGGTAAATGAATCTCTTTCGTACTGTTCACCGTAAATTATAAATAAGTTGTAGTATTCATTAGGAGAAAGTATTTTGCGTGCAGGTGTATAGTTGACGATATTGTTTACATTGTTCGCTTGCTCAATGTTATAAATTCTATCTGCATTTTGTTGTAGTGTCTGTGTCGGAAATCCTGATGCTAAATTTCCTTGTTTATCAGGTAAGTTTGCCAATGTACTCTCCTCAGTTTAGGTTTTCTAAATGTTCTATATTATAGATTTTGTCAGCATACTGATTTATGACTTTTGAATTATTCAATACTTGTTGTTTCATAGATTCTTTATCTTCAGTATTAAATTTATTCTCTTCTTCGTTCTCAATATCTGATTTTTCAACATGCTCTTGTTCTACTATTCCAGCAGTTTGTTCATTCAACTCTTCCACACTTGGGTTATAACGAGTTATTTCTAAATTAGGCAAAGACTTTCCCAGTTCTGAGTTGCTGAATTTCCATTGCGTACCTACTCCATTTTGAGAATACCATTTCTCAAATGTTGCTTTACCGAGTTTATTATCAATTTTATTTACAAATATATATCTCATCACATCTAATAAGAATGACTCAATTTCTACTGTTGTAATACTTAATAATTCTGACTTAGATACAGTATTATTAGCAGAAACCTTAAATCGTTCCGAAATATCAATTGTTTCATCATTACAGATTGTTTCTATAATAGCAGAAGCAAACCATTCCAATTTTTGCTCTGAAATCTTATTACTTATAAACGCAGACATACTCTCAAGTGTGTCTTTTTTATTTTGCTTAACTGAAGTTTCAAAAGAATCAATAAAAGTTTGGTCGTCAAAGGTCAAATACGTTGTAGCAGATATCACACATTTTTTATAGTCAGACACATTCTTTTTAAATGATGTCCCTTTAGGTTTTGAAATGGATTCCCCTGTAAAGTTCTCGATGAACGATAACATCATATCATCTTCATTTAAACCATCACTTTTATCTATTTCAACACAATTTAGTTTGTTACTACGTACTCTAGTCCTAGACTTTTTAGCTTCAAGAATGAGCCCAAACAGTATCCCTCCTGTTAGACGTGGAACATTATCAGACATTTTTACTCCTCGCAATATATTTAGTAACTCTATCCACTCTATCTACCTTTTCAAAGATTGACAATAACGTTATCTACTCCATACTTAAGAGTGAAGATGAGACATGACATATTTACTTGTAATTATATCAAAATTGTGTGTCTTTTTCTTCAAGTAAATAATAAAACAGTCCTAACTGGTGCGCACCAAATGGACGGATTGAAACGAATATGAAAACTCTGGCGATAATGGTCAAGTTCCGCATATATCTGTTTATCCGTTTATTTAGTGTGCCTTTTTACACCTATCGGTATTCAGTGTAGCTCATCAAAGTTTCTTTCCGTCCAAGGACAGAGAGGAATTTTGTATGGATTACATTTCTGAATATTATTCTAAGAAAAAACAAAACGAAAAAATTGTTAAGACACTACCAATTGAAGAACAGTCTGTTTGGTTAGAGTTTTTAACCCAAAGCGACACAGCTGAAAGTAGTGCTGAACGACAAAATAGACGTAAAACAGTTAGTCTTGACTATTCATTAATAGACGAAAAAAACAAGCATGAAACTACTGTACTGGATTTGCTTGTTGATGATTCCCCAACAGCTCTTGATTCAATCATTCTTAAAGAAGAGGAAGATTTTATTACTGGTCTATTACCCAAATTAGATTTGATTCTTGACGAATTGGATGAGGTCGATAAGAACATTATCTTACTCTATTTTGAGAATGAACAAGCTCCCTCTTATCGAAGCATGGGACGTAAACTAAATATGGATTACCGTAAAATTCAGCGCCGTATCCCCAACATTATGGAATATATAGAAGATAAATTGAAACAATAACCAAAAATTTCTAATTTTTTCAAAAAAAATGGTTCAACCACCCCTAATTTTGTCCGTTAATTAGGAGGTGGTTATTTTTATAAGTCCAGCTCATGACCTCAAACCGAGCATATTGCACCACACTAACCAAAAAATAAATAGAATACATGAGGTATTTAAACTATGAAAATGAAACCCCAATATCGCAAAGGCGGCTACTCAAATCAAACAGCAGAACAATATGTTAATCTTCAAGCACCTATATACTTATTTAGTGATGAGCTTGAACCCCAACAAAAGTTCGAAGATGGCAAACCAACTGGCGAAATTATCGCCTACAAAACTTGGTTCGGTCAAAAAGGACTTCCACCATTCCAAGTGAAATTTCTTGAAAAGCCTGACCTTCCTGAATATCTTTCCCTTGTTGCTTTTAATAACTTACAAGCATGTGAAGTAAACTATAATATTTACTTCAAAGCTGACGGATTGAAAGAGGTGAAATGATGAATAGGATTGTTTCACAAGCTCGTGCCAAGTTAGAACAATACCTGTTACAGAGCCTAAACATGGCTTTAGGCTCTGTTTTACAGGGTGAGACCTCCTACACTAATTCATTTGATATTATTGTAAAAGAAAACGGATTTATCTTCGTTCCACGTCTTCCAGCTGGTTTTATTATTGATGACGACTTATATCAAAAGATTTTCTTAATCGCCAATGCGTCACTCTATCCTCAATACACATTGTTAAAGCAAAATTCTGCCTACTTTGTCGCATTGAAAACAGATGATATTCATGTTCAACGAGGGCTATTCTTCCCTTGGAAAAAAGGAATTTCTGAACGTCTAGTCATCCCAGACCTTGAACAGTTTTCCACATCTCTAAAAGGAAATGATATTCCTATCATGAGAAATCTAGTGATTAACTATGATAAAGTAACCTCCATTGCTATTGCAGGGAACTCAGGGAGTGGGAAAAGCTATGCTCTAACGTATCTGCTCAGCGTACTAAAAAACATCTCTGACTTGATTATCGTTGACCCTAAATTCGATACTCCTTCACGTTGGGCAAAACAACATCAAATTGCTGTTATTCACCCACAAGAGAACCGCTCCAAGTCTGATTTTGTGTCAGAAATTAACGAAAGTTTGAGCCAATGCCTATCCATTATTCACAAGCGTCAAGGGATTCTCTTTGAAAATCCACGTCATGAGTTTAAACATCTAACTATTGTTATTGATGAAGTGCTTGCATTATCTGAAGGAGTTAATAAGAATATCAAAGATTCATTTTTCTCTCTATTGTCTCAGATTGCCCTCTTGGGGCGAGCGACAAAGGTTCATCTACTCCTTGTCAGTCAGCGTTTTGACCATAATACAATACCTGTATCAGTACGTGAACAGCTAAATGTACTCATTCAAATTGGAAATATCAATCAGAAAACTACACAGTTTTTGTTTCCAGACCTTGACCCAGAAGGCATTGTTATTCCGATTGGAAAAGGAACAGGGCTTATCCAAATTATTGATAATGAACACCCTTATCAAGTTTTGCCCTTACTTTGTCCAACCTATTACACACAGAAAGGTATTTTGTAATCAATGAAAAGAACCTACTATCAAAAAACGTTCAACACCTGCATACTGTTCTTTAGTTTAGGATTTCTTTGTTTTGTTGCTTCCATTCTATTTAATTTCAGCATGAACTCATTACAAAGTGTTACTTATCTAGCTTTCCTCTATCAGTTGGTAAGTGTGCTTTATACCATTAATTTGTTTGTTGCTATTATTTCAATCTTCCTTATCTTAGCAATGACTTACTATGAAGTGCTCTTACGATTGAAAGAAGATAGTCTCAAAAATCTATGGAAATCCACTTATCAAACGTTTTCTATCCGTGTATTTCTAAGACAAAGTGAACACTCTGAAACTGTAACAACTATAGAACAAGCAAAAGTAACACGATACAACCCTATCAACAAATACTTTAATAGAGCAGTTCAAAAAGCAATTGTAGACATTCGAGAAAATAAAGTTACACTGATAATTCGGAGTCCTAAAACTCAACAAGCAACAAAAATTCTAAAAGATATGGAAATGCTTATCAGTGAAGAAATCGCCAACCGTAACCCTGACTATTACTTTTCCCGACCTGAACGAAACGGAAAATGGTTGTACTTTATCGGTACTAAACGAAAATAGCTAAAAGGAACGGTGCTGTGGCTCACGAAGTGAAAGCCAGACAGCACCGTTCTATACTCTGGGATTTTATGGGGGTTACTACGACCCCCCATAAAATCAACAATCAATAATCACAAAATTTAAATCAAAAGAGGTACTTACCTATGACAAAAGAACAACGTTCCAACAAGTGGGCTTTCCTATTCTATAAGGAAAGTGCACCAAATAACTACCTAGAAAAACTAGAAGAGATTCATGTACCCTTCGTACTATCTCCTTGGCACGACAAGGATATAAACAAAGAAACAGGAGAACTTAAAAAGTCACACAAACATGGAGCATTCTATTTTGATTCTCTCAAAAGTTACTCTCAAGTATCGGAACTTATCAAAGATAAACTAAACGGTCCTGCTCATGTAGAGCCCGTCATGTCTCCAAAAGGTATGTATGACTATTTTATTCATGCAGAAAATCCTGATAAAGCTCCTTATAATATTGAAGATATTGAAAGTGGTTGCGGATTTGAACTGGATAAATTCTTAGTACAACAAAATTCTGATGACTTTACAACTGAGGTCATTGATACGATTGAGCAAAATGACTTCACTGAATTTGAAGAGTTAGTCTGGTATGCACGAGATAATAATACCGCTCTATTGGGATTAATCATTGAACGAACCTACTTTTTCGCTCGTTATTTAGATTCACGTCGGCATAATCCGAAACGGATTGAAAAAGTTATGGAAGAACAGGAAGGCACAACCGATGGACATGATTAAACTAAACCAAATTGAAGAATTGCTGAATACACTTATTTTCATTATTCAGAAAGGACTACAAAATAATAGTTCTTATGGAATCGTCACACAAAAAGAACTTTTGAAAATTTTACAAATTTCTCCAAACACTTTGAAATCTTGGGAAAATAAAGGTTTAAAACGTCTTGAACCTCCAATAGAGGGAACACGTACTGTTTATTACAAGATGGAAGATGTCATTAAATTTTTAACTATTTAACTCCAAAATGTGCTAGAATGGAATTATCAAACAAAGAATGTGAGGGTTCTATTCTAGCCTTTTTTATCGTCCGAAGAAAGAGGCTCTATGAGTAAAGAGTTCATTCAACACAATAATAAAAAGATAACAAAAGTTACCAAACAAAATGGTGATGTCAGCTATTCCATCAAAGGTGTTTATATTGGAACTGACATAAAAACAAGTAAACGAATCACAAAAACTATTACTGCTAAAACATTAAAATCTTTGGATAGAAAAATTGTTGAAGCTAAAATTGAGTTTGAAAAGGCTGGCTCTACTATTAAAGAAACTATCCAAATTGATAACTTTGAAAGTCTAGCTGAGGTATGGTTTAGCAACTTCAAAACTTGGGTATCTTCTCAAAATACCATCAATCGAGTTAGAGGTTATCTTGATACCTATATCATTCCTCATTTTGGAGACTACAAACCTGAGCAGATTGAGCCTGCTGATGTTCAACTTTGGGTCAACAAACTAGCTAAAAAAGCTAAGAAAGCAATTGACTCTGGCGTAAAACGTGCTCCAAAAGGTAGTGCAAAAGATTTTGGAGCCATGGCTCACAAGGTTAGTGATATTTTCGATTTTGGCATTACAAACTGTGGGCTGACCACTAATCCAGCCAAATCAATCAAGATTCCACCTAAACCAAAAGCAAACAAAGAGCGTATTATGGTACTCCATGATGATGACCTGAAACATTGGTTATCTTACCTTGAGACCTTGCCCAATACCAGAGCAAATAGACGTTTTAAGGTCATTTGTAACACGCTATTAGCATCTGCATTGCGAATAAATGAGTTATTGGCATTAGAAATTACTGACCTTGATTTTGAAACTAATGAAATTATTGTCAGTAAAACATTAATGTGGAAAAGTGCAAATAACAAACTAGGTATCAAAGGGGAAATGGTTTGTAAGAAAACTCCTAAAACGGATTCTGGGAATCGTAGGGTTGCCGTCCCACTTTCAATCATGGAAAGCCTCAAAGAGTTTCATGAGGAAATGACTGGCTATTTTGAAAAGCACGGTCTACCAAAATCTTCACTTATCTTCCCAACTATCTATGGCAACTATATGTGTGATAGAAACGAACGTGCAACCCTTAAAAAGCGATTATCGGCTCTTGGTTTACCTGACTATGGTTTCCACCTCTTCCGCCATACACACGCTTCTATGATGTTAAATGCTGGTATGAACTGGAAAGAGCTACAACATAGAATGGGACACAAGTCCATATCAACAACTATGGATACCTATGCTGAATTAGCTCCTAAAAAGAAGTTTGAAGCAGTGGATATTTTCCTAAATAAAATGGAAGAGCTGGCAAGTTGACTTCATCACTACCTTTATCACTACCTTTGTAATTCAAAAAGCTATAATCCTTGATATAATAAGGTTTATAGTCCTATTATTTAACCCTTACAGAAGTTAAGTAATTGAACACACAATAAGCCTATGAAACCAACGTTTCTGGGCTTTTTTCTTGCTTAAACTATTCTTCTGGCTGAATTTTGTCTGATTGAGAAAAGATTAGAAAATATCTTTTGATTTAATACTTGTATTCTCTTTTTTAATGTGATATATTTATAACGCAGAGGTGATATATTTATAACAAACGTTACGGTCACCAATCCTTTCTTACAAGAAAATCTGCCATTAGGCACAAGCCTAAAAATTTTACTGTTCAATGTGAACTATTTCTAACAAAGGAGGAACACATCATGTTTAAATCACAAAAAATAGGGCTCATCATTTCGACACTGATGACTAACCTTTTCATTATTAGCTACGTTTTTCTAGCTACAAACCTCAGTCTTTTGGCTAAAATATTGATTAGCCTTACACCAATTATCGGTAGTGCCATTGGATTTTCTGCCTTCTACTTTAAAGACAGGAAAGAAGAAGAATAAGATGAAACACATCAAAAAATGGTTAATTTGGACTTGGTTACCTGTTATGCTACTACTGTGGCTATTAACTCCGCCAAGTAATTCCCCCTGGATAAAACACACTGTTTTTCTAGTCACGATTACCATGCAAGGACTTATTTTCTGGCTTGTTTCCAAGGCACAATCTCAAGAAGACGAGGAAAAGTATTTTGGACTGACAGAGAAGTTATATGGTATGACCTTATTTACCGCTATGGCCATTTACACTAAAGGTATCTGGATAATCACACCAGCTACTAGTCCTATCTGGCTGAAACACCTTTTTCTAGGTTCTGGCTTGTTTGTCCTCATTCTTTGCTTTCTCTATTTTGCATTAAAAAAAGTTGATGAACAAGCAGACGAGCGTTTCTATATGAACTTGGCAAAGGCAGCCTGCACAACCCTGGTACTGATAGTTCTATCTCTGATAGTGTTGAGCATAGTAACATTTTTCCTTCCCTTCACCCTAAGAACAGGCATGGTTTTGATTTTTACTGCATCCATGATTGTGTTTTTTGACCTGTTTTTCCTCATATTTGAAAAGAGGGGTTAGATATGGGAAAAATTCTAACAAACTTAAAAGCCATCCGAGAAGACGCCCGCATGACCCAGCAAGAATTGGCGGATAAGATTGGTGTACGACGGGAAACTATTCTCCACTTGGAGAATAATCGATATAACCCTTCGCTTGAAATGGCGCTTAAAATCGCACGTGTCTTTGGCATGTCCGTTGAAGATATTTTCCGCTTAAATGAGGAGGTCTAGTCATGAAAAATCACATTTGTACCTACTGTGGTGCTGACCAATTTGTTGTTAAAAAACAACTGAAAGGTTATGCAGGATTAGTCCAAGAAGAGGCTAAATTCGTTTCAGGAGGTATTGCCCTCTATCATGAAATTTGTAAAAATTGTGGTACTGTTCATAGAAGTTTTGTGAAGGATGCTGAGAAATTATAAGCGATTCTAATTGTGGTTTTAAATATGCTAAAAAGGCCTATAAAATCAACGTTTCTAGGCTTTTTTATTTTTGTTTAGAATAATATGTTGTTCAGCATAGTTAGTCTCGCCAGTGATTCCTAAGAAAAGAGTAATCCAATACCATCAGGTTTTGATAATCAATTCTCAAGTTTTATTAAATAAAGTTGATACAAAAAATAGGCAAAGAAAACTATGGCTAATAGTAGGTAGAACAAGTCATCGTTCAAAGTTCTAAGGTAGAGAATAAACAAAAGTGTGCCTGTACATTTCACTAAAAGTGCTAAGCGCTTATTCCCCATTCTTTCAAATTGATAAAAAATAAAGCGAACTAAAAGAACAGCGGGTGATAAAATAAAAACCAATATTCCCCAAAGTAGCTCCTTACTTCCTATCAGATCTTTTAAAGATGTTTTTTTCTCTACTGGACTGATATTAAGTTCTCTAAACAAAAGTTTAAGAGAAAGTTGATCAGGCACACTCTTGCCTAGCTCCCACTTGGATATGGTCTGCCTCGTCACAAAAATTTTATCGGCCAATTCTTGTTGAGTAAGCCCTTTTTGAAGCCGAGCCTTTTTAATCACTTCTGAAAATTCCATTTTTCCTACCAACTCTGAAAACGACTAGAAAAATTGTTCCGTTAAAAAACAACTTATCAAAGCGATACTAAGAACACTATTCATACGATTGCTAAACATATTCACCAATATAAGGACGACAATAAGTAATCGAACTATTCTGGGATACTTTTTACAAATAACAATAAGTAACCTTAGTAAGGGAATCAATAAAATCCAAACTAAACCAAAGCATAAAACTCCAATGACATCACTCTTATGACTACTAATCATCTTTTGCATAAACTTGCACCCACCTTTCAAACCAGTTATATAAAATATTAGGTAACGGCACACGCAACACTTATCTAATACTCATTGAAAATCAAAACTACCCGTTGTTGACTTCGACTTGCCGTACCCAAGTACTGTCTGCGCCTCGTCGCCTTGGCTAGATTGATTTTCTTCGAGTATAAATCAGCGCAACGGTGTAAGGCGGGACCACATCATAGCTATTTTCGTCATCACATCAAGCAAAAATTCAGCCTAATCTTTTTTACCAACTACCTGTCTAACAATCCCAGCTCTTTCACAATATCTGTAAAACGATGCGTAAATTGGGCTGTCATACCCCAAATATTTTCATTCGTCACATCATAAAAGGGAATTTTGCGGTCGTGATGGCTAAACTTGTAATCAGCACCATTGCGAATCCGTTCAAAGGGAAAATCATTAGTTGTCAATACCTTGGTTGACAAGCGATAATACTTGGGTGGCTGCTGCAACAAAGCATTAAGAGGAACAGCAAAGAGACGAGCAACTTCCTCATTGGGCTTTAGTTTACGCCAATCGTCAAGCAAAAGCTGACCAATAAAACAATGAATGGTGCGGTAACTGTAAATCAGATAATCAATTTCCCCGAAAACCCTGATTTGCTCAGATCTCACATTAAGTTCTTCCATCGTTTCACGAATCGCAGTCTCTTGAAGGCTTTCATTTCCCTCAGAGGAACCTCCTGGAAAAGACACTTCTCCCGGCTGTGAAATCATCTCACTGCGTACCTGGTAAAGCACCTGCCATTCTTGATGGAGCTCATCCCAAACTAGAGGTAAAAGTACAGCGTAACTGTGAGTTTCTCCCAGAGGTTTCGGTTCATAATTTTTTAAAAGCTGGCTAAAATCCTTTTGCATGTCAACCCTTCATTATTCCTAAATTAAACTTATCATAACTCGTGGTGCTAGTTAATTTCAAAATATCTTAAATTATAAGCTAATACGATTTGCTCTATCCTCAATTGCAATCCTGTTTTTCCTCTAGCTAGTGTTTGTTCCATATCGAAAAGCG
>OGEP01001062.1_pt1 | contig 32640 bp, 20 predicted proteins | sample 1570721 | NCBI WGS metagenome assembly OGEP01 (sample SAMEA2582131, study PRJEB24529) | metagenome | biome: Human gut stool | place: China | collected 2011 | reverse complement strand
TGAACTCCTTGAGGATGTCGTTCTGGATCGTACCGGCCAGCTGGTCGAGCGTGCAACCCTGCTCCAGACCCGTCACGATGTAGAATGCCAGGATGGGCAGCACGGCGCCGTTCATGGTCATCGACACCGACATCTTGTCGAGCGGAATGCCGTTGAACAGTACCTTCATGTCCTCGACCGAGCAGATCGACACGCCGGCTTTGCCCACGTCGCCCACCACGCGCGGGTGGTCGGCGTCGTAGCCGCGGTGCGTAGCAAGGTCGAATGCCACCGACAGACCCTTCTGCCCGGCGGCCAGGTTGCGGCGGTAGAATGCGTTGGACTCCTCGGCGGTCGAGAAACCCGCATACTGGCGGATCGTCCACGGGCGCATCACGTACATCGTCGAGTAGGGGCCGCGCAGGAACGGGGCGATACCTGCCGCATAGTTCAGGTGCTCCATGCCTTCGAGGTCTTGGGCCGTATAGGCGCCCTTGACGGGAATACCCTCGGCCGTCAGCCACGGCTCGACCTGTCCGCAGCCTTTCGAGGCGCAGCAACTTTTCTGCTGGCCTGCGTCGTATGTCAGTTCTGAAAATTTAGCTCTCATGATTAGATTCCCATCTCTTTAAGGTAGAACTTAAGTGTTTCCAAGACGTTGGACTTCACGTTTATGAAGTTCGTGATGCCCTGCGCTTCCAGTTCGGGTGCGCAGGCCGGTGCCCCGGCAACCACCAGGATCGCCTTGCCGCCGAGCAGCTCCTTGACTTTCGGGGCTGCCTCCGCATAGTCGTCGTCGCTTGCGCAGACCACGACGATTTGCGCCTTGGATTCGAGCGCGGCCTTCGCGCCCTCTTCGATCGACTTGAAATAAGTGTTGTCGATCACCTTGATGCCGGCGCATGCGAAGAAATTGCACGAGAACTGCGAGCGGGCGCGGGCCATGCCCAGATTGCCGCACGTCAGCATGAATGCCTTGGGCTCCTTGCCGCTGCGATCCACCTGCAGGCGCATCTCTTCGAACGCCATGGCGCCGCGGTAGGGGACGAGTACATTGCCCTCGGCCTGCTTGCGCGTAACGGACTCGGCGGTGATCTCCTTGCCGGCGACCTCCGTAAAGTTGGGATATTGGTTGGCGCCGAGCAGCGTCTGGCGGCGCGTAGCGATGTTCTTGTCCTTGGCTGCGGCCGACGCTTTGATACGCTCGACGATCAGGCCGGCCTTGTAAGCCTCGGTGTAGCCTCCCTTCTGCTCGATTTCGAGGAAAAGCTTCCAGGCTTCGGCTGCGATCGACTGCGTGAGGTTCTCGACATAGTACGAGCCTCCTGCCGGGTCGACGACCTGGTCGAAATGCGACTCGTTCTTGAGCAGCAGCTCGACGTTGCGGGCGATGCGCTTCGAGAACTCGGTCGGGTTTTCGAACGAGGTGTCGAACGGCGTTACTTCCAGCGAATGTACGCCGGCGATCGTGGCCGACATGGCCTCGGTCGTGCCGCGAAGCATGTTCACATAGGGGTCGTAGACGGTCTGGTTCCACCGCGAGGTCTCGGCGTGGATGTGCATCTTGCAGGCGCAGTTCTTCGCCGGGCCGTAGCCCTTGACGATGTTGGCCCACAGCATACGTGCCGCGCGGAATTTGGCGATCTCCATGAAATAGTTGGAGCTTACCGAGAACGAGAAGCGCAGTTTGCGTGCGGCCTGGTCGACGTCCAGCCCTGCGTCCATCAGGCGTACGAGGTAGTCGTGGCCTGCCGAAAGGGTGAATGCCAGCTCCTCGACGATGGTCGAACCCGAGTTGCCGAACGTTTGCCCCGCAACAGTTACGATGCGCACGTGCTTGTACTCCTTGGTCTTGTGGATCAGCTCGACGATGCGGGCGATGCACTTTTCACCGTTGGGCGAGCAGAAATCGCCTTTCGACGAAAGCCCTTTTACCAGCGGGTCGATGCAGAATGCGATGCGGACATCCTCCTTGGCGATGCCCTCCTTTTCGACTTTGGCCAGGACGAGCTCGGCGACATGGGCCGTCTTCTCTCCGCAGAAGGTGATTTCGACAGCCTCAATACAGATGTCCTTGAGCAGCGTGTCGAGGTCTGCGGCTGAGAAATCCGCCGACGCGATGCAGAAGCCGAGCGAGTCGACGCCTGCGTTGAGGATTTTCAGTGCCTCGGCGTTTGCCTCCTTGGGGCATACGACGCTCACGGTCTGGTGTACGCGCCAGCGGTTGTGCGCGTGCGTACCGCGTACGTAAGGGAACTCGCCTGCCTGCGAGCCCAGGAACTTGATGCCCTCGAGGTTCTCGGCGCGGTAGTAGGGCCGGACGTTGAAACCTTCGCCCGTTTTCCATACCAGCTTGCGCTCGTAATCAGCACCTTTCAGGTCGGCCGTAATCACCTCCTCCCACTTCTCGGTCGGAACCGGCGGGAATTCGGTGAACAGCTTTTCACTTTTGGTATTTGCCATAACTATTTAGAGATTAGTATAAGTGTAGTTTCAAAATTGCACGTAAAGGTACAAAATTATTAGTGATTGAAACAAGAAATTGTTAATAAAATAACACTATATAATTTCTTTTTATAATATAGGTGATTTCGTTTGCTTTCGGCAACCGCCGGAAGAAGTTTTTTAGTTGTGGTGAAATAGTTTAATATTGTTCTTAATAGCCATGGAAATTACGAAAAACTAAAAATGTGAAAATTCGGGGATGTGACGAAAATTTAAGGGTGTTTTTCGGAAAATTGCATTGAAATTCGGCGTTTTTATGGAAAAATGCATGTAATTTTTCGGAAAATGCTGAAAAAATAGGGTGTTTTTCGAAAAAATGCCGAATTTGTGAAAACAACGTAACTGAAAAAATATTACATTTGCAAGCGAGATCGATACATACGGCGGCAGGGGTGAAGCCGCGGGTTAGTCAGGTTGGGCGGAGTATGCCGCGAGGCAGTTGCCCTCCGGAATTTTAGGTTAGGTTTTAGTTCAGCAATTATTCGGCTTCCGCCCCTGCGCGTATGTTTTTAATGGAATGCTAATCCAATTCAATTACATCTATGTCATCATTGCTCAGATTCAAGATGGTCGATGCGGCCATAAACCACACCGCCGTCGAGGTGAAGGCTCCCGAAGGACGTCCTTCGGACTATTTCGGGAAACGGGTATTCGGGCGCGCAGCCATGCGCAAGTATTTGAACAAGGCTACTTACGACGCCCTTGTCGATACGATGGAGAACGGTACGCCCCTCACGCGGGAGGTTGCCGACGGTATCGCGGCGGGCATGCGCCAGTGGGCGCTGGAGCACGGTGCCGACCACTATACCCATTGGTTCCAGCCCCTGACGGGAGGTACGGCCGAGAAGCACGATGCGTTTGCCGACCCGGACGGCTTGGGCGGGGTTCTGGAGGAGTTCTCCGGCAAACTGCTCGTCCAGCAGGAGCCCGATGCGTCGTCGTTCCCCAACGGAGGCATTCGCAATACGTTCGAGGCTCGCGGTTATTCGGCCTGGGATCCGACCTCGCCGGCCTTCATCGTCGACACGACGCTCTGTATCCCGACCGTCTTCATCGCCTATACGGGCGAGGCGCTCGATTACAAGGTGCCGCTGCTGCGCTCGATCTCGGCGGTGAACAAGGCCGCGACCGAGGTGTGCCACTATTTCGACAAAAACGTGCAGCGGGTCATCTCGTATCTGGGCTGGGAGCAGGAGTATTTCCTCGTGGACGAAAGCCTCTGGGCCGTACGTCCCGACCTGATGCTCACCGGGCGTACGCTGATGGGACATGAATCGGCCAAGAACCAGCAGTTGGAAGACCACTATTTCGGTGCGATCCCGACCCGTGTGATGGCATTCATGAAAGACCTCGAATACGAGTGCCTGAAACTGGGCATCCCCGTCAAAACCCGCCACAACGAGGTGGCGCCCAACCAGTTCGAACTGGCGCCGGTCTACGAGGAGGCCAACCTTGCCAACGACCACAACCAACTGCTGATGACCGTGATGGACAAGATCGCCCGCCGTCACAAGTTCCGGGTGCTGCTGCACGAAAAGCCCTTCAAGGGGATCAACGGTTCGGGCAAACACAACAACTGGTCGCTGGGGACGGATACGGGCGTGAACCTGCTGGGGCCTGGCAAGACCGCTTCGGAGAACCTGCAGTTCATCACCTTCCTGGTGAATGCCATTTCGGCCGTACACAAGCACAACGGCCTGCTCAAGGCGGCGATCATGAGCGCCACGAACGCACACCGCCTGGGAGCCAACGAGGCGCCCCCGGCAATCATCTCGACCTTCCTCGGGACGCAGGTGTCGGCCGTGCTGGACAAACTGGCGGCCAGCAAGGGCGACGACGCGATCCGCTTCGATGCCAAGAACGTGTTCAAGATGAGCGGGATTTCGCATATCCCGACGCTGCTGCTCGACAATACCGACCGTAACCGCACCTCGCCGTTCGCGTTTACGGGCAACCGGTTCGAGTTCCGCGCCGTAGGTTCTTCGGACAACTGTGCCGAGGCGATGATCGTGCTCAATGCGGCGATGGCGCACGAACTGGCCGAGTTCAAGCAGAACGTCGATGCCAAGATCGAGGCCGGCATGAAGAAAGAGAAGGCCATCTACGAGGTGCTCAAACAGATGATCAAGGCCTGCAAGGCCATCCGTTTCGACGGCAACGGCTATTCCGACGAGTGGAAGGCCGAGGCGCGCAAACGCGGCCTGGACTGCGAAACCTCGACGCCGCTGATCTTCGACCGTTACCTCGACAAGCAGACGCTCCGGATGTTCGGCGACACGGGCGTCTTCTCGAAGGTCGAGCTCGAAGCCCGCACCGAGGTGAAGTGGGAGACCTACACCAAGAAAATCCAGATCGAGGGGCGCGTGCTGGGCGATCTGGCGATGAACCATATCGTGCCGATCGCTTCGAAGTACGAGGCATTGCTGCTCGACAAGGTCTACAAGATGTCGCAGATCCCGGGGCTGAACGCCTCGGCCGATATCGCACTCATCAAGAAGATCCAGTACCATACGGCCGAAATACAGCGGCTCACGGCCGGGATGGTCGACGCCCGCAAGGTGGCCAACAGGATCGAAGATCAGCGCGAGAAGGCGATCGCCTACCATGATACTGTAGCCGCATGTTTCGACGAGATCCGCCGCCACATCGACAAGCTGGAGGAGATCGTCGACGACCAGATGTGGCCGCTGCCCAAATACCGCGAGCTGCTTTTCCTGCGCTGATCGCGTTGCATGGCGCTAAAATAGTATTTAAAGGGGTAATCCGGCTTTTCGAAGCCGGATTATTTTTCTATCTTTGTCGACATGAAAATCATTGCAGACAGCGGATCTACAAAATGTGCGTGGCTCCTGACCGACGGCGTGCATACCTCGGAATACCGGACGCGGGGAATCAATGCCGTGCAGCACTCCCCGGAGCAAATACGCGAAGCGCTTGCCGAACTGCCGCCGTGCGGTCCCGTCGAGGCCGTCTATTTCTACGGCGCAGGGTGCGGGGGCACCTTTCCCGAAGCGACGGAGAAGATGGTGCGGGAACTCCGCGCGCATTTCGGTGCGGGACATATCGAGGCTCAGACCGACCTGCTGGGGGCTGCCCGGGCGTTGTTCGGCCGTGGCGAAGGCGTGGCCTGCATCCTCGGCACGGGCTCCAATTCGTGCTGGTACCGGGGCGGTGAAATCGTGGAAAACGTCCCGCCGCTGGGTTATGTCCTCGGCGACGAGGGCAGCGGTGCGGCGATGGGGCGCAACCTGGTGAACGGTATTTTCAAAGGGCATATCCCCCTGCGGGAGGAGTTCCTCGCGGCGCATGGGCTGACCTATGAGGAGATCATCCGCCGGGTCTACCGCGAGCCGTATGCCAACCGTTTCCTGGCGTCGTTCGCGCCGTTCGTACATGCGCACCTGGATTGCCCCGAGGTGCGGGCTATGGTGGCGGAAACCTTCGCCGATTTCGCCCAACGCAACCTGAGCCGCTATCCCGTGCATCTGACGGTCGCCTGCATCGGCGGCGTTGCCGCCGCATTCGAGGGGCTGCTGCGCGAGGTGCTCGCACAAGGGGGGTGCCGGGTCGGCCGGATCGCCGCATCACCTGCCGAAGGACTTATCAAATACCATTATGGAAAATAGAATAACCGAACAGGCTTCGGCCTACGATAATTTACAGCGGATGTCGGTGCACGACATCCTGACGGGCATCAACCGCGAAGACGCACGCGTCCACGAGGCCGTGGCCAAGACCATCCCTGTGATGGAACGGCTCGTGGAGCGGGTCGTCGAACGCATGGAGCGCGGCGGGAGGATGTTTTACATCGGGGCCGGTACGAGCGGGAGGCTGGGTGTGACGGACGCCTCGGAGCTTCCCCCGACCTATGGCGTGCCCTTCGACAGGGTCATCGGCCTGATCGCCGGCGGCGACGGTGCACTGCGGCGTGCCGTGGAGAATGCCGAGGACGATACCGCAGGGGCTTGGCGCGACATGGCGCCCTACCATCCCACGGCGGACGATGTTCTGGTCGGGATCGCCGCGTCGGGTACCACCCCCTATGTGGTCGGCGGCCTGCGCATGGCGCGGGAGCACGGCCTGTTGACCGCCTCCATTACCTGCAATCCGTCGTCGCCCGTGGCGGCTGAGGCGGAATATGCGCTCGAGGCGGTTGTGGGGCCGGAGTTCGTGACGGGGTCGACCCGCATGAAGGCGGGCACGGCACAGAAGCTGATGCTCAACATGCTGTCGACGGCCGTGATGATCCGCCTGGGGCGTGTCGAGGGCAACCGCATGGTCAACATGCAGTTGACGAACGACAAACTCGTGGGGCGCGGCACGCGCATGGTGGCCGAGGCTTCGGGGCTTTCCGAGGCGCAGGCACGGGCGTTGCTGCTGCAATACGGGTCGGTGAAAAAGGCGTTGGAGCATGCACCGAAGCCTGAGTGAGTATATCGCCCTGCTGGAGCGCGAGGGCGAACTCGTCCGCATAACGGCTCCGGTGTCGCCGGTGGAGGAGATCGCCGAGATAACCGACCGGGTCTCGAAAATGCCCGGCGGCGGCAAGGCGTTGCTGTTCGAAAATACCGGCACGGAGTTTCCCGTGCTGACCAACATGTTCGGTTCCGCACGCCGCATGGCGCTGGCGCTGGGCGTCGGGTCGCTCGGCGAACTCTCGGAACGGGTCGACGGATTGCTGCGGCAGGCCATGGCGCCGCGCCCGTCGTTCGCGGACAAGCTGCGGGCGTTGCCGCTGCTGGCTGGGATGTCCCGCTGGTTCCCGCGTACGGTGTCGGGGCGGGGCGAATGCCAGCAGGTCGTACGGACGGGTGCCGAGGCGTCGCTCGCGGCGCTTCCGATCCTGAAGTGCTGGCCGGCCGACGGCGGGAGTTTCGTAACCCTGCCGATGGTGAACACGGTCGATCCCCAGACGGGCGTGCGCAACGTCGGCATGTACCGTATGCAGCTCTTCGACGACCGTACGACAGGCATGCACTGGCATATCCACAAGACGGGCGCCCGGCATTACGAGGCCTGGAAACGCGCCGGGCGGCGGATGCCCGTGTCGGTGGCGCTGGGCGGCGATCCGGCCTATACCTATGCCGCGACGGCGCCGATGCCCGACAATATGGACGAATACCTGCTGGCCGGGTTCCTGCGTCGCCGTCCCGTGAAACTCGTGAAGTGCGTCACCAACGATATTTATGTCCCGGCCGACTGCGATTTCGTGATCGAGGGTTATGTCGACCCTGCGGAGGAGAAAGCCGTCGAAGGCCCCTTCGGCGACCATACGGGGTTCTATTCGCTCGAAGACCGTTATCCGCTTTTCCACGTCACGGCCCTTACGCGGCGGCGCGATGCGGTATACCCGGCCACGGTCGTTGGGATTCCCCCGCAGGAGGACGCCTGTATCGCGCAGGCTACGGAGCGGATATTTCTGGCGCCGATACGCATGGTCCTGCAGCCCGAAATCCGCGACATGACGATGCCCGAGGCCGGAACGGCGCATAACATCGCCGTCGTTTCGATCGACAGCCGCTATGCCGGACAGGCCGTGAAGGTCGCCCAGTCGCTGTGGGGCGCCGGGCAGATGATGTTCAACAAATACATGCTCGTCGTCCCGGCCGCGACCGACGTGCGCGATACGGATGCATTGGCGCGGCTCGTGCGCAACCTCGACCCGCTGCGCGACATAGTCCGCAGCGAGGGGATTCTCGATGTCCTCGACCACGCGACGGCAACGCCGGGCTTCGGCGGAAAAATTGCATTGGATGCTACGGCCTGCGGTGCCGGGTGCGGGTGCGTGAATCCGCAGGAGCCTGCAACGCGTGTGCCTGCCGATCCCCCACGGGATGTCGAGGGCGTGCGTCCCGCAGCGGATGGCGCAATATCCGGGGCTTGTGACGGGCAGGGTGACGGCGGGCAGCCCCTCCTTCCGGCCGGCTACCGCTCCGACCTGCTCGAAAAATGGGGCGTGGCGGTCGCCTTCGCCGCGCCGGACGCCGAAGTGCCGGTTCCGCCGGGGGTGAAATACCTCGCCGTGTTCGACCCGGCGGCATCGGAACTCACGGCTGCCGAACTTTTGTGGCTCGCTGCGGCCAATACCGATCCGCGGCGTGATGTGCGGACGGAAGGTGCGGCGTTGGTGATCGACGCCCGGAGCAAACTCCCCGGGGCGGGGGAGAACCCTGGCCGTTTCCCGAACGTCGTGACCGCGTCGGAAGCGACTGTCGCTTTGGTCGACCGCCGCTGGCCGGAATATGGCTTGGGGGCGTTTGTCAGTTCGCCGTCGCGGCGTTACCGCCGCCTGCTGCTCTCCGACGGGGCGCAGTGGCGTTGAGGGGGGGGCTGACGGGTACCGTAGCCCATTTCGTGGTGCCGGGGTTGTTTTCAGGGCATCCGGGGGATGACCGGTGATAAATAGTTTCTGCATATGGCAAAATTCTTTTCAGACCGTGAAATCCGCGCCGTGGCGGTATTCCTGCCGCTGGCGGGATTGCTTATAGGCGGCATCGTGCTCCTGCGTCCGAAGGCCGATCCCCAAGCAGCTTTTGTGGCCGGGATGGAGATGGAAGGGCGGGCCGATTCGGTTGATCTGCGGCCGTTCGACCCCAATACCGTGGACTACGACGGACTTCGGCGGCTGGGCTTGTCGAAGCACGAAGCCGTGAGCCTGCTGAAGTACCGCGCTGCGGGGAAGATCTTCCGTATCCCGGAGGATGTGACGCTTTGCTACGGCATCAGCGATTCGATCTACCGCCGCCTGGCTCCCTATATCCGTATCGGGCGCAAATATGCCATCGCGCCCCGGCAGTATCGTACGGGACGTGTCGTGCCCGAACCCATGCCGCCCACGCGCTTTCGCATCGACACCGTGGGGGCGCGTTACCTGCGGGCCATCGGGGCGTTGTCCAAGCGGCAGGCCGAGGCCTTCATCCGCTGGCGCGACCTGAGCGGGATCTACGACATGGAGGAGTTGCGCGCCTGCTATGTCGTGAGCGATTCGGTGGCTGCGGCGCTCGAACCCTATATTATCTTTCCCGAGCGCGGAGCTGCGCCGGTCGACGAACCCGTGGAGATCAATACGGCCGATTCCGCGACGCTGCGCGGTGTGGTGGGGATCGGAGCGCGGACGGTGGTGTCGATCATGAACTACCGCGCGAGGCTCGGCGGATTTGTCCGTTTGGAGCAACTCGCAGAGGTTCCGGGAGTCACGGAACGCAATTATGAGAAAATTTTGAAACAAATTTGCTGCGATAGTTGTGAAATTCGGAAAATTGATATTAACTTTGCAACCCCGAAAGTCCTTAGACGGCATCCGTATATTCCGCCGCAGAAACTTCGGAAATTACTTAAAACAAGACAGTTGAAAGGAGGTTGGAGTACCGCTGAGGAATTGGTTGAAGACAACATATTGACCCGCGAAGAGGCAGCACGGCTGTCTCCTTACCTGCGGTTCGGTACCCGAAGCGGGGCTGACGATACGGACAACGACACGACATGGGGCGAGGTATCAGGTGATGCGAACCCCGGAGGAATTTAAGTAAACGACGAAATTAAAAAAACAAAAAAAGAATACTACTATGATTATCATGCCGGTAAAAGAGGGCGAAAACATCGAACGCGCCCTGAAGAAGTTCAAACGTAAATACGAGCGCACGGGCGTCCTGAAGGAACTCCGCCGCCGCCAGTATTTCACCAAGCCTTCGATCGCCAAGCGCGAGGCGATGCAGCACGCTGTTTACGTAGAGCACATGTACCGCGACGAGGATTAATCCCCGTTGGTACCCGTATCCATATGCCCCGACTGAAATAGCCGGGGCTTTTTTGTCTCCCCCCCCCGGGCTTGCCGGGCCCTTCCATGCCTGCCGGCCTGTAAAATCTTCTTTCCCAACTTTCCCCAACCTCTCCAACCTTTCCTATCCCTGCTCTCCCAGCCCTTTTCCGGCTCCTTTTCCTTCCGGTATTTCCGCTATTTTTTTTGTGAAACTAAAAAATATAGTTAGAAAACTATTTAAAATAGTTGCAAATAAAATTTTTTTAGTTACCTTTGTTCCTGTAAGCCCGGCCGGCCGATCGGAGCAGGGCGGATAACAGAAACCAAGACCGGTATGATGGAAAAACTGACACGCAGGGAAGAGGAACTGATGCGCTGCTTCTGGGAGCACGGCCCGCTTTTCGTACGCGAGCTCGTGGCGCTCGCCACCGAACCCAAGCCCCATTTCAATACGCTTTCGACCATGGTGCGCGCACTCGAAGCCAAGGGGTATGTCGCCCACAATACCTTCGGAAGCACCTACCAGTATTACCCGGTGGTGACCGAGGAGGAATTTTCGCGCCGCACGCTGGGCGGGGTCATCAGTAAATATTTCGAGAACTCCTACCTCGGGGCCGTTTCCGCCCTGGTCGAGGAGGAAAAAATCTCGGTCGACGAACTGCGCGAGCTGATCGACCGTATCGAAACCCAAAACCGTCGTTAGCCATGTACACACTGATGATATACAGCCTGAAGGTCGGCGCCTGCCTGGCGGTGTTCTACCTTTTCTTCAAATTGCTGCTGAGCCGTGAGACCTTCCACCGCCTGAACCGGATCGTGGTGCTGGCGGCCATGGTGTTGTCGTTCGTGTTGCCGCTGTGTGTCATTACGGTCTACCGCGAACTCCCGGCCATGCCGGAACTCCCGGTGACGGAGGATGCGGGCTACGCCCCGTCCGCGGAGCCGGAATCCCAACCTTTCCCGTGGGATAAGGCGGCGACGGCCGCTTTCCTTGCGGGAGCCGCCGCTGCGTTGTTATGGACGCTCGGGTCGGTATGCGGTGTATTGCACATGATCCGCCGGGGGCACAGGGAGCGGCTGGGCGACGGCTCCGTGCTCGTACGCACCGACCAGCCGGTCATTCCGTTCAGCTGGTACCGCTATATCGTGATGTCGGAAAAGGATCTGGCCGAGAACGGCGAGGCGATCGTGCTGCATGAGAAGGCTCATCTGAGGCTGCGCCACTCGTTCGACCTGTTGGTGACCGACCTTGCGGGGTGCCTGCAATGGTTCAACCCTGCGATGTGGCTCCTGCGCCGTGAGTTGCGCGCCATCCATGAATACGAGGCCGACGAGGCGGTGCTGGACAGCGGCGTCGATGCCAGACAATACCAGTTATTATTAATAAGGAAAGCTGCCGGCGGGAGGTGGTACTCAGTCGCCAACAGCTTTAATCACAGTAAACTTAAAAACCGTATTACCATGATGTTACGTAAAAGATCGTCGCGGTGGGCAGGGGCCAGGGTGCTTTTCCTGCTGCCGTTGACGGGGCTTGCCCTCGGGGCGTTCGCCCGCACCGCCTATGTTTTTCCTGATGACAAAGGTAAAAAAGAAAATGTTTCGATCCGCATCGAAGGGACGAATTTTTACTCTTCGGACGGAAAATCCGGCAAGCCGCTTTTCGTGGTCGACGGCCTCGAAGCGGAGTCGATAGAGTCGCTGTCGCCCGACCGGATCGCTTCCATAACGGTGCTCAAGGACGCTTCGGCAGAGGCCCTGTACGGCGAGAAAGGCAAGAACGGCGTAATTATCGTGACGACGAAGGATGCCGTCGGTAGTGCGCAGGATTATTCGGTCGACGTCGAGGACGGCTCTGCCAAGGTCGTGGTGCGTGGTTCCGGGAAGATGTCGGATGTCAGAGTGATCGGCAGCTCGACGGTGCCCCGGGATAAGGCCGGGATGGACGCCGGTGCGAAAACCCATGGCAGTGTCGTGTCCGTTACCGGCAGCGACGGGAAGAAAACTGTCGTCAGCCAGAGCCGGGTGACCGTCACCGACGACGGCGGCGTGACCGTCATAAAGGCGCAACCGGACGCGGTGCAGGTTGACGGATTGTCGCCGAGGCACGCGACCCAGGCTGCGGAAGCCGGGCTCAAAGCCGCAGAGGAAGGGATGAAGGCCGCCCGTGCCGGACTGGAGGCTGCCCGCGAATATATGTCGGGCGAGGAGTGGAAAAAGGCACAGGCCGAACTCGACAGGGCACAGAAGGAGCTCTCTTCGGCCCGCAAGCTGTCTGCCGCGCAACTCGCAGCTGTCCGCGAGCAGGAGGAGGCCGTGCGCAAGTATATGGCCAGCGACGAGTGGAAAGAGGCGCAGAAGCAGATTCAGCAGGCGCAGGAGCATTTGGCCGACCCCCGGGTACAGGCGGCCCTGGCGAAAGCTGCCGAGGCCGGGTCGACGGTAGCCGGCGTCGAGGCCCGTCGCAAGGTCGCCGAACATATGGGACAGACGGAGGATGCTGGTACGCTGAAGAGCAGCACGATCGTGATCCGCGGATCGGGCAAGGCGCCGTTTGAAAAGGGAAAGGAACCTCTTCTCGTGATCGACGGCAAGGTGTATAAGGATACCAAGAAACTGGAGGGGCTGGATCCCGGCCGGATCGAGAGCATGTCCATACTCAAAGATGCCTCGGCGGTCGAGAAATACGGCAGAAAAGCCCGCAACGGTGTCATCGAGATTACGACCAAGAAAAAATAATCAGGCCATAAGTATATATAAAAAGTTCGTGCCCGGGACGGTTCTGCCGCCCGGGTTTTTTCGTCGGCCATGCGATACGGGCGTGAAACTTGCAGAATTAGGAGGGAAAAAGTTATCTTTGCATGTAAAATACAAAACAGAAGCTATGAAACGCCTGCTATTTTTTCTTACGGTCGCAATGTTCGTTTCATGCGGCCGGACATTCGAGCAGCGCACGGCCAAATATGCCGAGCTCGGATCCGTGAACGATAACCGTGCTGCGGTGCTCGATATCAACGAAGGGGTCGGCCGTTGGGGGTATGTCGACGGGACGGGACGGCTGGTCATCGAATGCCGTTATGCCGATGCCCGGAGTTTCGACGACGGACTGGCCGCCGTGCAGGAGCCCGAAGGGCTGTGGGGCTATATAGATACCGCAGGCCGGGCGGTCGTGGCTCCGCAATTTACGGTGGCCGGGGCGTTCGACGACGGCATGGCCTGGGTGCAGTCCGGCGAGCTCTGGGGACGTATCGACAAAACGGGGAAAACCATCATCCCCTGCCTTTATTCCGAGATCGGCGAACCCGACGAACGGGGCTGGATGCGTGTCCTGCGCGACGGTAAATGGGGCATCCTGCGCCAAGACGGCGAGGTGATAGTCCCTTGTGCCTATAACCTGATCGGCGAGCCGAACGCCTACGGGCTGATCCCCGTGACGAGCGACGGCAAACATGGCTTCCTCGGTGCTGACGGGCGTGAGGTGCTGCCTTGTTTCTTCTCTTATATTTCCGATTTCAAGGATGGCTATGCCCGGACGAACTACGGCGGCAGCATGGTGCTGCGCGACGAGCCCTACGGCGGCCAGTGGGGACTTATCGACACGCTGGGGCACGAGACGATCCCGTGCCGCTATTACTACCTCGACACCCCGGGCGAGGGGCTCGCAGCGTTCAGGCTGGAGCAGTTCGGCAATTACGGGTATGTCGATGTCAAGGGGAATGTGGCTATTTCGCCCCGTTTCTCCGTGGCGCGGCCCTTCTCGGGCGGGGTGGCCGTGGTGAGCTACAACAATGTCAATTTCGGGCTCGTCGACCGCAACGGCGGTGAGGTCAGCTCGTTCCGCTATAAACGCATCGGCAGGTTCAACGACGGGCTGGCGCCTTTCAATACCGACCTCTACGGCATGAATTTCCAAGGTATGGAGCCTCGTTGCGGCTATATCGACACCGAGGGGCGTGAAGTGATCCCCGCCAAGTGGGACGATGCCGCCGAGTTCAGCGAGATGCGTGCCGCCGTGATGCGTTTCGGCACCAATTCCGAAGATTTCTACGATGCCCGCTGGGGTTATATCGCCACGAACGGCCAGTTGGTCGTGCCGCTCAAGTATCACGAGGCCTATCCGTTCAGCTGCGGGTTGGCGCGCGTCTTCGTCAAGGGGCTCGGGTACGGGTATATCGACCGGCAGGGGAACGAAGTCGTCCCCTGCAAGTACCAGGAGGCCGAAGATTTCCACGATTTCAGGGCAAAGGTCAAACAATATGACCGGGTGCTGACGATCGACGAGACGGGACAGATCGTCGAGCAATGACGCTCCCCGGGCGGGGAATGGCGAAAACGGGGGCCGCGGCCTCCGTTTTTTCATGCCTGCGGCTTTCGCTTGCGGGCCTGTTGCGGCGCGTTGCGCTTACTTGAACCCTACGATCTCAGGGCGGGTGGGGCGGTAGCGGTACTGTTCGACGCGTGTGGCGTTGGACAGGCGGAAATATTCGCTCTCGACCAGCCCGCGTTTGCCGAATGCGATTCCCAGGCGGATCTGCACCGTGTTGAATACGAGCCGCTCGTTCCTGAGCCGTACACCCAGCCCGAACGAGGTGAAAAAATCGTTCTTGAAGATATTGGGCGAATAGCCGATCAGCCCGAAGTCCGCGAATCCGAAAACCGCGATGCGGAACCCGAGGGGCTGGTAGGGGGTGAAGACCACCGTTTCCGTGTTGAGGATCATGCGGTTGGTTCCGGTGACGTACTCTTTGAGCGCCTGCAACCCGTTGTCGTGGGTGAAGCGGATCATTTCGTCGCTGCCTTCGCCCCGGTTCCAGCCTTGCGTGTAGTTGAACGCCAGGAACTGGCGGATGCGGCTGCGCCGGAACAGAAACAGGTTCGAGAACCACTTCAGGTCTACGTCGACGGCACTGTGGCGCCACATGCCGCTTTTGAGGTCGATGTAGCTTCCCAGCGTAAAGCCGCCCATGATGTAGCCCATCCCCCGGAAACCGCCTGTCTGGTAAGACATGCCGAGGTACATCTCGTCGTTGAACTCGCCCCACGAATAGCCGCTCACCAGCTCGGCTTTGTAACCCGTCGCCAGATACTCGCGGGTACCGAACCCGTAAACCATGTTCGCCGTGTAGAATTTTTCCCGGTAGAGGCCGCCGCCGAAAAGCATGGCGTCGTAATCGTGCAGTGCCGGGTTATAGTCGGCCGTGACGGGCGGGCGGCGGCTGAACCGGGCATAGCTGTAACGGCCCGTCAGGAAGACGCTCGAGTTTATGGAGCGGATGTAGCGCGATTTGCCGCCCCATACGTCGAGGTTGCGGACTTTCACGAGCAGCGAGGTGTCGAGGTCGACCATGTAGCGCTTCGATTTTATGTCGCTGTACGTGAGGCCTATCTCGTAGTCCGTCGGCCGGATGAACTCCTTGCGCAGCCCGAGGTTCAGCTCCGAGTTGTAGAAGTCCCGGCCTGCCGAGAAGTCGGCCGTGTAGAATGTCCCCAGCACGTTGGGTATTTTGTATTCCACGATGTTGCCGCCGTAGGAGAAATCCCTGCGGCTGAAATTGGTCTTGAATTTCAGGGTGTTGCCCGTGCCGAAAATGTTGGCGTCCGAAAGCCCGACCATGGTGCGCCCTTCGCCGTGTATGCCTGCGTCGATGCTGATCGTCCAGCTGTCGCGCGTGCGGATGACCATATTCACACGGGTCGAATCGAGCGAGTCGGGTACGACGATCACCTCGGTATCGGAGATGTAGGGGCGCGAGCGCAGCAGTTGCTTGTTGCGGACGACCAGCTGGGGATCGAACTTGTCGCCTGGCTTGAACAGCAGGTCGCGCCGGATAACCCGTTCGCGGGTCAGCATGTGGGTCTTGTTGCCTGCGCGCTCGAACCAGTTGCCGCATGAGTCGAACGGCATCATGCGCTCGATGGTGATGTCGCCTACGGTTTTCCCGGCATAAGGTTCCAGCAACCTGCTTTCGTCCAATACGCGCCCGTTCATCGTCGTATCGAGTACGGGTTTGACGAAGAGCATCCTGTAAAGCATGCGCGGGACTGCGCGGCGGTTGGTTTTGGATTGTATGCTGTCGTAGAGGCGCTGGTTGCGCTCCGAGGTCGCCGTGTTCAGGCTGTCGGGGGAGAACCCGCCGGGGGAGACCCTGTCCGGCGACCGCACGCCGGGGCCGACCGTGCGGGCGAAACAGACGCTTTGCGCAGCGAGGAGGGTCAGCACGAGTATGCAAATCCGGCGATACATATCTTCAAAGATAACGTATTTTTTGATGAAAAAGTGCGCTGGAACCCGCTAAAATGCAGTCTCACGCTGGCAGGAGTTACTCCCGGCGAAAAACCGAACGGTGCCGGGTACCGGTATGCCCTGCCGTTGAGACTGACAATGCACCTGTTAAGGCAGCTGTCATTGCGGCTGTTGTGAAGACCGTCGATCCTGCAGCCGTTGCGGCTGACATAGCGGCTGCCTGTCGGCGGGCATGTGCCGGGACAGACTACCGGGCCCGAATAAAAAAGACGACTGAGAAAGTCGTCTTTTTTCTGCCATGCCCGGTTTGCAGGATTACCTGCGCCCCTCTTTGGCTTCGATGCACTCGGTGGCGTGCGGCACTTTCATCAGCCGCTCCTTGGGGATGAGCTTGCCGGTGGTCTTGCAGATGCCGTAGGTCTTATTTTCGATGCGCACGAGAGCCATCTCCAGGTTCCGTATGAATTTCATCTGGTGGGCCGCCAGACGTCCGCTCTCCTCTTTCGAGAGGGTCGCTGCGCCCTCTTCGAGGACTTTGAACGTCGGGGACGTATCCTCCGTGTCGTTATCAGCCGTGTGGGTGATCGTGGCGCGCAGCAGCTCATAGTCCGCGCGCGCATTCTCAAGCTTTTTCAGGATGAGCTGCTTGAACTCTTCGAGTTCGGCGTCGCTGTATCTGGTTCTTTCGTCTGCCATAGTCGTCTTTTCCTTGTTGGTTTTATGTAAAATTAAACAATTTTTCCGTAAACACCAAATTTTATATCGTTATCTACGATATCGTCCGGACGCACCCTCTATATCGTTCTCAGCAAGACGCATTTGCCGTTTCCCGAAGCGGATTTGCCGCCTTAGCCGCCCGTCAGATACGTGTCACGGCTATCCGGATCGGCTCGTCGTCGACATCCGAATCCACGACCACTCCTCCCTCGGGCCGTGCGGCCGCTTTCACCTCGACGGCGAGCGTCTGCGATGCGATATATCCGGCATATTTGGCGATCGCGCCGGCCACGAACTCCTTCTGTTCGATCTCGACGCGGATCTTGTCCGTCACCTCGAATCCAGAGTCCTTACGGATATTTTGGATGCGGTTTATCAACTCGCGTGCCACGCCTTCCGCCCGGAGCTCTTCCGTCAGCGTAATGTCCAGCGCTACGGTAAGTTTGCCTTCCGATGCTACCAGCCATCCCGGCATGTCCTCCGAGGTGATCTCGAAATCGGCCGGGGTCACGGTGATTTTTTCATCCCCCAGGTCGAGTACGGTCTGGGCCGCGGCTTCGATCTGGGCGATACGCTCCTGCGAGAACTCCGCCGTCATGGCGGCGATCTGCTTCATGTATTTGCCGTAGCGCGGGCCCAGCGTCTTGAAGTTGGGCTTGATGCGCTTGGTGATGATGCCCGTGGTGTCCTCGATCAGTTCGACCTGCTTGACGTTCACCTCGTTCATGATGAGGTTCTTCACGGCCGAAATATGCTGTGCCATGGCTGGGTCGAGCACCGGGATGAGGATTCTGGTGAGCGGCTGGCGCACCTTGATCGACACCTTGCGGCGCAGGGCGAGCACCATCGACGATACGCGCTGTGCCAGGGACATCATCTCCTCCAGGTCGGCGTCGATCAGCTTTTCGTCGGCCTTCGGGAAGGTCGAGAGGTGTACCGACTCGTCCGCGTGGCGGCCGCTGACGGCATTCAGGTCGCGGAAGATGCGGTCGGAGATGAAGGGTGCGAACGGTGCCGCGAGCATCGAAACGGTCTCCAGGCAGGTGTAGAGCGTCTGGTAGGCCGCCAGTTTGTCCTCGTTCATACCGCCGCCCCAGAAGCGCTTGCGGTTCAGGCGCACGTACCAGTTCGAGAGGTTTTCGCCCACGAACTCCTGGATGGCGCGTGCCGCCGGGGTCGGGTCGTAATCCTCGAGCGAGCGGGTTACCTCCTTGACGAGCGTATTGAGCAGCGAAATGATCCACCGGTCGATCTCCGGTCGCTTCTCCACGGGGACTTCCGGCTCTTTGCCCGTAAATCCGTCCACATTGGCGTAGAGCGCGAAGAACGAGTAGGTGTTATAGAGCGTCCCGAAGAACTTGCGGCGTACTTCGTCCACGCCGTCCTTGTCGAACTTGAGGTTGTCCCACGGCTGCGAGTTGGAGATCATGTACCAGCGCGTGGCGTCGGCCCCGTAGGTTGCGAGTACCTCGAACGGGTCGACGCCGTTGCCCAGGCGCTTCGACATCTTGTTGCCGTTCTTGTCCAACACCAGCCCGTTCGAAATGATGTTCCTGAAGGCTACCGAGTCGAAGAGCATCGAGGCGATGGCATGCAGCGTGAAGAACCAGCCGCGCGTCTGGTCGACGCCCTCGGCGATGAAATCGGCCGGGTAGACCGACTTGAAATACTCGCCGCCGTTCTCGAACGGATAGTGCAGCTGCGCGTACGGCATGGCACCCGAGTCGAACCACACGTCGATCAGGTCGCTTTCGCGCTTCATCGGCTCGCCTTTCGACGACACGAGTACGATATTGTCCACATAGGGACGGTGCAGGTCGATATTGCGGGTCGAGTAGTTCTCCTTCGACATGTCGCCGACCTTGAAGTTCTTGAAGGGGTTCTCCTTCATGAAGCCCGCGGCGATCGACTTTTCGATCTCGCCCATCAGCTCCCCGATCGAACCGATGCACTTCAGTTCCGAGTAATCCTCCGTAGCCCATACCGGCAGCGGAGTGCCCCAGAAGCGCGAGCGCGAAAGGTTCCAGTCCACCAGCCCTTCGAGCCATTTGCCGAAACGGCCCGTCCCGGTCGATTCGGGTTTCCAGCGGATCGTCTTGTTCAGCTCGATCATCCGCTCGCGCAGCGCCGTGGTGCGGATGAACCACGAATCGAGCGGGTAGTAGAGCACCGGCTTGTCCGTACGCCAGCAGTGGGGGTAGGAGTGGGTATGCTTTTCGATCTTGAATGCCTTGTTCTGGGCTTTCAGCATCACGGCCAGGTCGATGTCGAGCGTCGTCTCGGCATCGCCGGCGATCTCCGGGTCGTAGGCGTTCTTGACGTAGCGGCCCGCATACTCCTTGTATTTTTCGACGTCGACGTTCTGCTCGACGAATGCCGGGTCGAGGTCTTCGAGCCTGAAGAACCTGCCCTGTTTGTCGACCATCGGCTGGTTTTTGCCGGCCTTGTCTACCATGAACAGGGGGGCGATGCCCGCGATGCGTGCCACGCGGTCGTCGTCGGCGCCGAACGTCGGTGCGATGTGCACGATGCCCGTACCGTCCGACGTAGTCACATAGTCGCCTATGATCACGCGGAACGCGTCGCCCATCGGCTTTACCCAGGGGATCAGCTGCTCGTAACGGATGCCCTCCAGTTCGGGCCCCATCCAGCTTTCTCCCGTGATCTGGTAGGTCCCCTCCATCTTCTTGGTGAAGTACGATGCGACGAGGTCTTTGGCGAGGATGACCGTCTGCGGCTCTTCGGTGTAGGGGTTGCGGCACTTGACCTTGACGTATTCGATCGCGGGGCCTACGGCCAGCGCGGTGTTCGAAGGCAAGGTCCACGGCGTGGTCGTCCACGCCAGGAAATAGAGCGTCCCCTCGACATCGCCGAAGAGCTTTTCGCTTTTCGCGTCGCGGATGATCCTGAACTGCGACGTGCATGTCGTATCCTTCACGTCGCGGTAGCAGCCCGGCTGGTTCAGCTCGTGCGTCGAAAGCCCCGTGCCCGCCGCCGGCGAGTAGGGCTGGATCGTATAGCCCTTATAGAGCAGCCCCTTGTCGAAAAGCTGTTTGAGCAGCCACCACAGGGTTTCGATATATTTGTTGTCGTAGGTGATGTACGGATCGTCCATGTTGACCCAGTACCCCATCTTGCGGGTCAGGTCTTCCCACGCCCCCGTGAATTCCATGACGGCCTCGCGGCAGGTGCGGTTGTACTCCTCGATCGAAATCTTCCTGCCGATGTCTTCCTTGGTGATGCCGAGCTTCTTTTCGACGCCCAGCTCCACGGGAAGCCCGTGCGTATCCCAGCCCGCCTTGCGGTGCACGAGATACCCCTGCTGCGTCTTGTAGCGGCAAAAGACGTCCTTGATCGTGCGGGCCATGACATGGTGGATGCCGGGCATCCCGTTGGCCGACGGGGGGCCTTCGTAGAATACGAACGCGGGGTGCCCCTCGCGCGTGGTGATGCTCTTGTGGAATGTGTCGCGGGCGTCCCATTCGCCGAGCACGTCGGCGGCTATCTGGGCCAGGTCGAGGCCTTTATACTCATTGAATTTCATGGTATATGTGTTTTTTATTTCGTTCGGGGTCGTACGCCGGCATGGCCGGAAGTGCCGGAAAGACTACTCTTTTTCCGACAACTTGCAAAGATATAAAAAAGATTTGAAAAGCACGCAAAATTGCGCCCATTCCGTCCGTGGCGGTATCTGCCCGGCGCGGGCTATTCCCCGGCCGGGATTTCGACCCAGAAGCACGACCCCGCGCCGACGGCGGAATCGACGCCGATACGGCCGCCGAGCTGTTCGGCGATGTTCTTGCAGATCGGCAACCCGAGCCCGGTGCCCTGCGTGAAGGTGTCGACCTTGTAGAAACGGTCGAAAATCTTGGCGCGCTCCTCCTCGGGGATGCCGATGCCCGTATCGCGGACGTAGAACCGCACCCATCCCGGGCGTTGCGAGAACCCGATCGTTATCGAACCTTTTGTCGTGAATTTCACGGCATTGCGCATGAAGTTGCCGAGTATCTGGTGCAGCCCCTGCCTGTAACCCTCGAGCGGGAGCCGGGGCAGGTCGTCTTCCAGCCGCAGGACGACCCCTTCGGCCACTTGCAGGCGGAATGTCTCGGCCACCTCGCGGCAAAAGTCGCGGGCGTCGAATTCCGTGCGGACGATCTCTATGCGTCCCGATTCGATCCGGGCCAGGTCGAGTACGTCGGAGATGATTTGCAGCAACAGGGTGTTGTTCGTCAGGATCAGGTCGGCGAACTCTTTGCGCTGGTCGGGGTCGGCCTCCGTAGCCATCAGTTCCGAAAAGCCTACGATCGCGTTGAGCGGCGTGCGGATTTCGTGGCTCATGTTGGCCAGGAAGGCCGATTTGAGCTTGTTGGACTCCTCGGCGCGCTCCTTGGCGGCGATCAGCTCCTGTTCGGTCTGCTTGAGTGCCGTGATGTCGTAATTGATCCCCAGCATGTCGATGATCTGTTCCCCGGGGCGGTAGTCCCGACAGATGAGGTGGGTCTTGATCCAGGTTTTCCGGCCGTCGTCGTGCAGCACGCGGCAGATGGCCGTTGCCGACTGCACTTCACCCGCAGAGAAGCGCGCCAGCAGATCGAGCAGGATTTTGCGGTCTTCGGGGTGGATGTGGCGGTATTTGCCGATCACGTCGCCGATCTGCGCCGAGTCGGCTTCCCCGTAGTTGCGCAGCCATACGTTTTGCGCATAGCCCTCTTTGTTGTAGAGGTTGTAGTTGGCATATCCTACCTGGGCATATTCGGAGATGATGCGGAACAGGGCTTCGAATTCCGAGACCCGGTTCTGTATCTGCCGCAATTCGGTGTTGTCGATATTGATGAGCAGGTAGTGGGTGAGTTCGCCCCGGTCGTCGTACAGGCAGCGTATGCGTCCCGTCCAGTCGAAATGCCCCGGGCGCGTGCTTTCGTAGTAGCCGTCGAGTTTCCCGAACTCGTAACGGGCGGTGAAATCCGCACTTTCGCCGTGCTGGATGCGGATTTTCGTCTCCTCCGGGAAATTGGGGTTGTCGAACAGGTTGAGCCCGCGTATTTTGCCGGGATCTTTCACCCCGAACATTTCCAGGTCGCAGGTGTTGATGTCGATGAGCCGTCCCCGGTGGTTGTAGATCTCGATGCCGACGGGGGCGTTCTGGATGATGTTGCGCAACAGTTTTTCCTGCTCGTCCAGTGCCTTGTGCGCCGTTACGGCGTCGGTGATGTCGAGCGTGAGGATCACGAGCTCGGTTTCGTCGTTGGGCGTATTGTACAGGAAACTGCGGCAATGCCGCCTGGTCTTTTCCGCGAACCATTCGCAAACCTTGTAGTCGCCGATGCGGATGTGCGCGAGCTTGTCGATATGGGCATCGACGGGCAGGCCGGCTTCGCGCGCCGTCTTGTCGGTATATGCGTCCGGCGCTATCCCCACGATTTGCTGCGCTGCGCGGTTGACCGAGAGGAAAAGGTAGTCGATGGCGCGTCCGTCGCTGTCGTAAAGCAGCCGGATGCGGAAATACCCGATCGGCAGGTGGTCGAGCAGCACGTCCATGTGCTTGTTCTCCTTCACGACCGTGTGGTAGTTGTTTTCGAGCGTCAGGATTTCGGCTTCGCGCCGGTCGTGTACGGGGACGCGCTGCATGTAGCCGAAAAGGTGCGTGCCCGTATCGGGGTCGGTCTGCCGTCCGACGAGCTGGGCATGGAGCCAGACTTCGCCCTCGGGAAGTTCGACCGGGAATGTCCTGTCGAATTTGCTGCCGACCTTGAGCGCCATGAACTCGTTGTGGATCGGCATCCGGTAGTCTTCACGGATCAGGTGCGTCAGTTGGCCGATCCGGATTTTGTCGCCGTCGAGCCCCAGCAGCCTGGCGATATATTCGGAGACATACAGTTCTCCGGTTTGGAAATTCGCCTTCCACCACCCATGTGGGCGGCGTCCAGCATGAGCATCAGGGATTGGAAATTCGGTGTGTAGGGTGTGAACATGGCGCAAAAGGATGTCAGGGGATATTTAGAGCGTCCGGATGATGCGTGCAGGGTTGCCTGCCGCGACCGAATCCGCCGGGATATCTCGGGTGACGACCGACCCTGCCCCGATGACCGCCCTGTCGCCGATCGTGACGCCCGGGCATACGATCACCCCGCCGCCCAGCCAGCAGTGGTCGCCGATGACGATGGGCTTGCCTGCTTCGAGGGCCGTTCCGCGTGTTGCGGCGTCGAACGGGTGGTGCGCCGTGAGCAGCTGCACTTTGGGGCCTATGAGCGTCCCGCAGCCGATGCGTATCGGTGCCAGGTCGAGGAAGACGCAGTCGAAATTGACGAAGGAACCTTCGCCCATGTGGATGTTGTAGCCGTAGTCGCAGTGGAAAGGTTCGCGGATGAACCCCCGCACGTTGGGGCATAATTCCCCGAGCGTGGCGCGGTAGTCGTCGTCATGGCCGCAGCATTCGACGTTGAGGCGATGCATCAGGCGCGTGGCACGGTCGCGGTCGGCCGTCAGCTCCGCATCATGCGGGTCGAACCATTCGCCCGCCAGCATTTTTTCCTTTTCGCCTCTCATCGGTACATGCCGGCATTTTTAGTCGAACGACTGCAATTCGATCAGTTTGGCATAGATGCCGCCCTTTGCGAGCAGTTCGGTGTGGGTGCCCTGCTCGGCCACGCGGCCGTGGTCGACGACGATGATCTTGTCGGCGTTGTGGATCGTCGACAGGCGGTGGGCGATAACCACCGACGTGCGGCCGACGAGCAGCTTGTTGAGGGCATCCTGCACGAGTTTTTCGCTCTCCGTATCGAGTGCCGAGGTGGCCTCGTCGAGGATCAGTATCTCGGGGTTCTTCAGTACGGCGCGTGCGATCGAAAGCCGCTGGCGCTGGCCTCCCGAGAGTTTGACGCCCCGGTCGCCGATGTTGGTCTGGTAGCCTTCGGGGGCTTCCTGTATGAAGCAGTCGGCATTGGCGATCCGGGCAGCCTCGACGATCTCTTCGTGCGTGGCCCCGGCCTTGCCCATGGCGATGTTGCCTTCGATGGTGTCATTGAAAAGCACGGTGTCCTGCGCCACGACGCTCATGTGGGCGCGCAGGCTGTCCTGCGTGTAGTCGCGCACCGAAACCCCGTCGATCAGGATGTCTCCCGCCTTTACGTCGTAGAAACGCGGTATGAGTTCGCTGAGGGTCGACTTGCCGCCGCCCGAAGGGCCTACCAGGGCCACGGTTTCGCCGCGCTTGATCTCGAACGAGATGCCTTCGATCACCTCGCGGCTGCCGTCGTACGAGAAGTGGATGTCGCGGAATTCGATCTTGTCTTTCAGCCCGTCGAGTTCGATCGCCCCGGGTTTGTCCTGTATCTCGCTTTGGGCGTCTATGATCGAGAAGATGCGTTCGCCGGCGGCGATACCCTGGTTGATGTTGGAGAACTGGTCGATGAACGTGCGCACCGGACGCGTTATCTGCGAGAACATGGCGATGAAGGCGATGAAGCCTTCGGGGCTGAGCGCGTCCTTGAATACGAGCGAACCGCCGAATACCAGGATGACGCCTACGGCCGAGATGCCCAGGAATTCGCTCATCGGCGAAGCCAGCTGCTGGCGGCGGGCCATCGAAAGGGTCAGCCGCGCCAGGTCTTCGCTCAGGTCGTAGAATTTCTGCTTGACGTATCCCGTGGCATTGTAGCTCTTGATGACCTTGATGCCCGACAGCGATTCGTCGAGCGTCGAGACCAGTTCGCCCATGCGCTGCTGGCTTGTCCGCGCGGGATGGCGCAGGCGTTTGACGATGCTGCCGATGATCAGTGCCACGACGGGCAGGAAAAGCACCGAGAAGAGTGCCAGCTCCCACGAGATGGCGACCATCATGACCGTATAGCCGATGATGAGGAACGGCTCGCGGAAAGCTACCTGCAATGTGTTGGTGATGCAGAACTGCACCACGCCGACGTCCGAAGTGATCTTCGAGATGATGTCGCCCTTGCGCTGGTCGCTGAAATAGCCCACGTTCATGTCCACGACTTTGGAGAACATCTCGTTGCGCATGCGCTGCAGGGTGCGTGTGCGCATGTTCTCGACCGTCCAGGCCCCCATGTAGCGGAACAGGTTGCTCAGCAGGCTCACGAAAATGGTGACGATGGCCAGCAGCAGCAGGACGTTTTCGGGGTTGTATTCGGTGAACAGGTGCGAATAGGTGAAGTTGAACAGTGCCGTTAGGTATTCCTGGTTGAACGCCAGCGGGGGGAGCTTCTCCACGTATACGAACGTGTAATCCGCATCGAACATCGTCTTGAGGATCGGCATGATCAGCAGGAACGTGAGCGAATTGAACAGCGCGTAGAAAAGTGAGTAGAAGAAATAGGGGATGGCGTATTTGCGGATGGGTCGGGCGAAACCCAGGAGCCTCATGTATATTTTAAACATTACGGGCGGATTATTTGCAGGTTATGTGATAATCGGGACAAAGATAGAAATAATAATGTGAAATTCTGAACTCCCGGCTTAAAAGTGCGAAGTTCCGGGGAATTTAGAACCTAAAAAAACGAAGGGGCGGACATGCCGTCCGCCCCTTTTCAGGGTTCGTAACCCGTATCTTCCAGTAAATGCGCCTTGTCGTTGGCGGCAGCGACCGCCAGTTGGTCGCAGCGGTTGTTCTCCACCGTGTCGGCGTGCCCCTTGACCCAGACGAAGCGGACGTTGTGATGCCGGTACACGCGCAGGAAGCGCATCCACAGGTCGGGGTTTTTCTTGCCGGCGAACTGTTTTTTCACCCAGCCGAAGACCCAGCCTTTCGTCACGGCATCCACGACGTATTTCGAATCGGAATACACGGTGACGTCCGACCCGTCGAACTTGAGCGCCTCGAGCGCCACGCAGACGGCCATGAGCTCCATGCGGTTGTTGGTCGTCAGGCGGAATCCCTGCGACAGCTCCTTGCGGTGCCGCCCCGAAAGGAGTACCGCGCCGTAGCCTCCCGGCCCGGGGTTCCCGAGCGCTGAACCGTCCGTGTATATGGTGATTGTCGGCAAATCGTGTCGTCGTTAAACCCGGCCCTGCGGCGCGGGTGTGGTTCGTCTGCGGCGTGGCCGCTGAGGGGAATGCCTGTCCCGAATCCCCGAGGGGTTGGGACAGGGCATGTCCGTCCTTGTTTACGAGAGGGCTTCCAGTTGCGCCTTGATGGCCGCGATCTTGGCCTCGGCGTCGGCCTGCTTGGCCCGTTCGTTGGCCACCACCTTCCCGGGGGCCGACTGCACGAAACGCTCGTTCGAGAGCTTCTTCATCACGCTTGCGAGGAACCCTTCCTGGTAGGCCAGTTCGTCCGTCAGTTTGCGTCGTTCCGCTTCGGCGTCGATCTTGCCCGCCATCGGCACGAAATACTGCGTCGTCTTGACAATGAACGCTGCGGCCGCCGGGTCTTTCTCCGTCACCGTCTCGATGGCCGTCAGGTTGGCCATTTTCCGCATCACGGGGGCGTACTCGGCCGGGTAGTTCTCGTCGGCGATCACCTTGAGCGTCAGCGCCTCCTTCTGCGGCAGGTTCTTCTGGTTGCGGACGTTGCGCACCGAGGAGATCACTTCCCGGGCCAGTTCGAACCGCGCCAGCAATTGCCCGTCGGCTTCGGCCGGCTGGGGCATCGGGGCGACGGTGATCGACTCGCCCTCTTTGCGCGAGGCGAGGTCTTGCCAGATCTCTTCCGTCACGAAGGGCATGAAGGGGTGCAGCACGCGCATCAGGGAATCGAAGAACGTGCGTGTGGCTTCGAACGTCGGCGCGTCGATCGGCTGCCCGTAGGCGGGTTTCACCATCTCGAGGTACAGGCCGCTGAAATCGTCCCAGAAGAGCTTGTAGGCCGTCTTGAACGCCTCCGAAATGCGGTAGCAACCGAAATCGTCGGCGATCTGGCGCAAAGCGACGCCGAGCGTCTGGCGGAACCATTCGACAGCCAGGCGGTTGTTCTCGTCCTGTGCGGCATTGCCGTCCGCCGACCAGCCGTTCACCAGGCGGTAGGCGTTCCATATCTTGTTGCCGAAGTTGCGTCCCTGTTCGCAGAGCGCCTCGTCGAACATCACGTCGTTGCCTGCCGATGAGGAGATGAGCATCGCCATGCGCATACCGTCGGCGCCGTATTTGGCGATCAGGTCGAGCGGGTCGGGCGAGTTGCCCAGCTGCTTGGACATCTTGCGGCCGATCTTGTCGCGGACGATGCCCGTGAAATAGACGTTGCCGAAGGGTTTTTCGCCGCGGTATTCGTAACCCGCCATGATCATGCGCGCCACCCAGAAGAAGATGATGTCGGGGCCCGTCACCAGGTCGTTGGTGGGGTAGTAGTAGCTGACCTCCCTGTTGCCGGGGTTGCGGATGCCGTCGAAGACCGAAATAGGCCACAGCCACGACGAGAACCACGTGTCCAGCACGTCGTCGTCCTGTCTGAGGTCGGATGGCTGCAACGAGGCATCGCCGGTTTTCGCGCGCGCCTTTTCGAGTGCCTCCCCAGCCGTCGGGGCCACTACGAAGCCGCCTTGGGGCAGGTACCAGGCCGGGATGCGCTGGCCCCACCATAACTGGCGCGAGATGCACCAGTCCTTGATGTTCTCCATCCAGTGGCGGTAGGTGTTCTTGTATTTCTCGGGCACGAAGCGGATCGCGTCTTCCATGACGGCCTTCGTCGCCGGTTCGGCCAGCTGTCCCATCGAGAGGAACCACTGCATCGAGAGTTTCGGCTCGATGGCCACGCCCGTGCGCTCCGAATAGCCCACGTTGTTGGTGTAATCCTCGGTTTTCTCCAGCAGGCCGGCTGCCGCCAGGTCGCCTTCGATCTTCCTGCGGACGTCGAAACGATCCATGCCGACGTACAGCCCCACTTTGTCGTTGATCGTGCCGTCATCGTTGAAGATGTCGATCACCTCGAGGTTGTATTTCTCGCCCAGCATGTAGTCGTTCACGTCGTGCGCCGGGGTCACTTTCAGCGCGCCCGTACCGAACTCGATATCGACGTATTCGTCGCGGATTACGGGGATTGCGCGGTTCACCAGCGGTACGATGACGCGCGCCCCGGCCGGTAGCCAGCCGTAGCGCGGGTCGTTGGGGTTGACGCACAGCGCCGTGTCGCCCAGGATCGTTTCGGGGCGCGTCGTGGCGACGATGACCGCCTTGTCCGAGCCTTCGACCATGTAGCGCAGGTAGTAGAGCTTGCCGTGCGACTCCTTGAATACCACCTCTTCGTCCGACAGCGCTGTCTGCGCCGCGGGATCCCAGTTGACCATGCGTACGCCGCGGTAGATCTTGCCTTTCTCGTAAAGGTCGCAGAATACCTTGATGACGCTCTCGGTGCGGGGTTCGTCCATCGTGAAGCAGGTGCGCTCCCAGTCGCACGAGGCGCCCAGCTTGCGCAGCTGCTTGAGGATCATGCCGCCGTATTTTTCCTTCCACTCCCAGGCGTATTCGAGGAATTCCTCGCGCGAAAGCGACGACTTCTCGATGCCCTTTTCATGCAGCATCGCCACGACTTTCGCCTCCGTGGCGATCGACGCGTGATCCATGCCCGGCACCCAGCAGGCGTTTTTGCCCGACATGCGGGCACGGCGGATCAGCACGTCCTGCAACGTGTTGTTGAGCATGTGCCCCATGTGGAGCATGCCGGTCACGTTGGGCGGCGGGATGACGATCGTGTAGGGTTCGCGTCCGTCGGGTTCCGAATGGAACAGCCGGTTGTCGATCCAGTAGTCGTACCATTTCTGTTCGATCTCCTGCGGCGAATATTTATCAGCGATTTGCATAAAGGTGTGAATGTTTTGCTTCGTTATTTGGCCTGCAAAGTTATTAACATTCTGTCAAAGATAAAATAAATATCTATAAAAAATCGTTACCTTTGCACCATTATATATTTGTATCTGTAAACTATGAGTAAAAAAGATAAGATAATCGAAACCATCGAAGTCGAAGATGCGAGCCTGCTTCCCGAGCTGCTCGACGGCAAACACCACGTGATTCCGATCGTGACCGGCGGCGACGAGGTCGCCGAGGAGGTCGAAGTGCCGGAAATCATCCCGATCCTTACGCTGCGCAGTTCGGTGCTCTTCCCCGGTGCGATCACCCCGATCACCGTGGGACGCGACAAGAGCATCAGCCTCGTACGTGCCGTGAATGCCGAAGGCGGCATTCTGGGCGCCGTGTTGCAGCGCGAGAGCGACGTCGAAGACCCCGCGCCGGACGACATGTACAAGGTCGGCACCGCGGCGCGCATCATCAAAATCCTCGAAATGCCCAACGGGAACCTCACGGTGATCCTGAACGGCCTGGAGAAGATCGAAATACGCGAATACATTACGACTGAGCCCTATTTCCGGGCCCGGGTGACCGCCCTGCGCGATACGACGCCCGACCTGAAGAGCATCGAGTTCGAGGCCCTCGTGGATTCGATCCGCGACGTGGCGCTCAACATCATCAACGTTTCGCCGTCGATGCCCAAGGAGGCGGCCTTCGCCATCAAGAACATCGACTCCAAGCGCGGCATCATCAATTTCATCTGCTCGAACATGGAGCTTACGGACGAAGACCGCCAGTCGTTGCTGGAGGCCCCCGGCCTGCTGGCCCGAGCCCGCAAGCTGCTCGAAATACTGATCCGCGAACAGCAGCTGGCCGAGCTGAAGAACCAGATACAGGAGCGCGTGAAGCAGGAGATCGACAAGCAGCAGCGCGACTATTACCTGCAGCAGCAGATGCGCACGATCCAGGACGAACTGGGCGACGGCGCCGATGCCGACATCGAGAAGATGCGCGAGGAGGCCAAGAAGAAGAACTGGCCCAAGGAGGTCGGCGAAACCTTCGAGAAAGAGTTGCAGAAGGTCGAGCGGCTGAATCCCGCCGTGGCCGAATATTCGGTGCAGATGACCTACCTGCAACTGCTGCTGGAACTCCCGTGGAACGAGGTGACCAAGGACAATCTCGATCTGAATTGCGCGCGCGAGCAGCTCGACCGCGACCATTTCGGGCTGGAGGAGGTCAAGGAGCGTATCCTCGAACACCTGGCCGTCATCAAGCTCAAGGGCGACCTCAAATCCCCGATACTCTGCCTCTACGGCCCTCCGGGTGTGGGTAAGACCTCGCTGGGCAAGTCGGTGGCGGCGGCGCTGGGCCGCAAGTTCGGGCGTATCTCGCTCGGCGGGAAAGAGGTGCCGGGTATCCTGACCGAGCTGCGCGTGGACGGAAAGGTGCGCTTCGACGAACACAAGGTCGACGGCAACTCCGGGAAGACCAAAATCCCGCAGGGGTACGAAGACAGCGACATCATGATCGGGCTTGTCCTGCTCACTGATGATACCTCTGATTGCTATGAGAAAGCATCGGAACTCAACGGGATGTTTCGGGATACGGACAGCCACGCCAACCCGCAGGTGTTGATGGTTGTCAACAAGCATCTGCAGGCGCGGGGCATCAAACAGGTGGTTTTTTCACGGCTGGAGACGGCGGAGAACGACAAGACCGACGAAATCCGGGCTACGCTGGCTTTTGTGGAGCATTTGCCGCCCATCATCAAGGACGAGAAAGCGGAAGCCAAGACACCGACCGCCAGCGAAGTCGCCAGGGCCAACGAGGCCAAGAAAGGCTCTCCCGAAGAAGAAGACAGCTTGAAGGTGGATGTATGAGCATAGAAGGCATTTCGCTGCGGGTGACCGTGGGCGGGCTTGAGCTGTGCCGTGCCCCGCGCATTCGTCTGACCTATCGGCGGCGCACCATTCTTTCGACGTGCGAGATCGACATCCCAGATCCGGAGGGCACGGTTATCGAACGGATCGCCAAGGAGCAGCCGGTCGATGTGCGGTTTTGGTATCGTGGGGACGGACTCGGCGTGCGTCATCACTGGCAGGGTACCGTGGAAGGCAAGGCGCAGCGCAGCGGGCCGGATAGCGTGCGGGTGCAGGCTGTTGGCCTTGAAAAGAAGCTGCTGACAACGCGAGTGACGGAGGCGATGCACGGTGAACCGGCGCACGTCGTCGCCAAGCGGCTGCTGGCCAAAACCGGTTTGCCCGTGGCAACGGTCAATGTTCCGGATGATGTGCTCCCGCACATCGTGTTTTCGGATGCGGCTGTGGCCGTCGCCGTCAAGCAGCTGGCGTGGAGTCTTGAGCGGAGTTTCGGCTATGACCTTTCGAGGCGCGCGGTCTGGCTGGGCGAGGCCGGGCTGTACTGGTCGGACGGGGACGAGCCGCCCGGCGCTGGAGGCGTGCCGCGCATTGCTTCCGGCGAAATGCTGCTCAGGCACAGTCCGAATACGGATGTCTCTCACCTCTCGGAGGTTGTGTCCATTTTGTATCCCGGCATCCGGGACAGCCAGCATGTACACATCAAGGATGCCCGGCGCGGCACGGACGAGACGGTGCGGGCTGAAGAGGTCGTCCATCTGATCAGCGAGACGGCGGGAAACACCACGACCATCAGGTACGGAGCCGATTATGGGTGGGGATAACAGCTCGAATTTTTTAGATGTGATCCGACAGGCCGTGGAAATCTGCCGCCCGAATCTGCGCGGTTACTACCGCATGACGCGCAAGGCCAAAGTCGTGGCAGCCTATCCGGCGGACGGCAGCTACTACGCCGACGTGCAGCCGCTTCGGAACGACGAGACGCCCGACCCGAAGGAGCCGGTCATTCCGCGGGTTGAAATTCCTGTGTTTTGGGGCGGGCCGAAGCGCGGCATCGTCTGCCCCCCGGCTGCGGGCACCGTCTGTGACCTGACGTACTACGACGGCGACCCGAACTACCCGTGCATCAGCAATTTTCGCTGGGCGGGCAACGCTTCTCCGGAGGCCGACCTCACGGAGCTTGTCATCCAGCAGGAGCCGGGGGTGTCCATCAAAATAGATAAAGAGCACAGTATCATCACTATCTCGCCCAAAGACTGGACGGTGAAGGTGGACGGCAACGCGACCATAGAAGCAGGTGGGACGCTCACGCTGCAGGCTCCGCAGATCGTCAAAAACGGCAATGAGACATGTTCCGGGCTTGGCGGCGGCACGGGGAAAACCACGGAAAACGCCCATCGCACGACGAACGGCAGCATCACGATCAACGGGCCGCTGACGGTCAATGGCGACGTGTCCGTCTCCGGCAACAGTTCCGTCTCCGGCACCAGTCATGCCGGGAGCCGGAGCGGAGGGCCTATCTGACTCCCGCTCCGGAGGATGAGGACTTAGCTGTGGTGGTTGGATATGACGTCAATCATGAGGCAGAAGACTTCGAAATCCCCGACATAAGTTATAAATAATTCGATATTCCTATAGTACCAATAAGTTATGAGCTGTTTCATATCTTTCTCCGATGTTCGGGGGAACGACCGATTTTGTTCCCCAACATCGAGAGGTTGTTGTGAGGCGCGAGTGACTTCAGTGGAGAAGCTCAGTTTTTTCAACTTGGCTGAAAAAAACGGCGTCTTCCCGGAAGGGAGGCGTCGTTTTTTTGTGTGCACAGC
>OGEP01001057.1_pt1 | contig 32713 bp, 26 predicted proteins | sample 1570721 | NCBI WGS metagenome assembly OGEP01 (sample SAMEA2582131, study PRJEB24529) | metagenome | biome: Human gut stool | place: China | collected 2011 | reverse complement strand
AGCGACAACAAGCGGAAGCGCTCCTGAAAACAAACAGTTCTATTTTTTATATTTCGATACAATTTGTTGGCATGCAATACGACATAACCTACAAAAATCCGTGCCACCACCTGCAATCGGCAGTTCATACGTTAAACTCAGGTTTATATTTGACACAATTGACGGAATGTTCTATACTGAATGCACATCAAAGTCGCAGACATATGCGGTTGTGATTGTGAAGCTTTTTCATAGTTGCAAACATTCTTATTTCGTTTCTGTCTGCAGATTCCAAACCACGTTTTGTGGTGTAGAATATAATCTCAGATTTCACAGCCGTTTCGGCACGAGATTCCATTTTGATGAAAAATTCAATGCATATGAATTGTAACATGGATTATTACAGCATCCTGTCCTGTATTTTCGATAGGAAAAATAGTTTGTACGCATTGAAAAATACCACACATTCTATTATCATAAAGGGGGAACGTGATTGAACACAAACGATGAGAAAATCCAATGGCATCCTGCATTTGACGCGGCACTGCAGATTGAGTTTGGAGAAGAGGCAGAATATCTGGAATTCGATTCCGAACATCTGCTTTCCAAAAAGCCAATGCAAATTGATGTGTACGCATATGCCTGTATTTACAAGGCTGATACGGAGAAAATTGATCTTATCCCGGCAGCAGAGCTGACAATCACTTTTGTATGCTACCATTATCCGAGAGCCATGCTAGACAAGCTGCAAAGAGACCGGGGCATAATGGCAGAAAAGATAGAAAGCGGCATCTACTATCTGACGGGTGATGCAATTCCGGTGCAGCTTATCATTGTTCCTGCATTATCAAAAAACAATAATTACTGGCTGAATAATCTGCGGAATGATCTGAAGGCAGGCGGAGAGATCAGGAATTTCATAGAACGCTACGGTGAAAATAAAAAATCAAAATTATTCCAGGCGCTTGCAGATACTGTCATGCGTGCCAACTGGCAGGAATTGAAGGAGGAACGTAAAATGTGTGAAGCATTGCGCGAATTATTTGCGGATGATCTCCGCGAATCAAGGGAAGCCGGCATTATGGAGGGGCGAACTGCTGGCAAAATTGAGGGCAGAATTGAAGGTAAACTCGAAGGCAAAATTGAACTCATAATTTAAAAAGTACAAAAAAGGCTGTACAGCAGAAGAAACAGCGGATATGCTGGAGGAACCACCGTCACAGATCAGGCAGATCTATGATGCTATCGGACAGTGTGCGCCAGATTATAACGTAGAGAAAATTTATAAACGTCTTTCCGATCAAACAGTATAAACGAAATGGAGTAATTCCCTATGAAAAAAGAATTCAAAGAAGCAATCGAAGATTCCCCAATCATCGCAGCTATTAAGGATGATGAAGGGTTAAAAAAATGTCTCACAAGCGAAAGCCGTGTCATTTTTATTTTATATGGTGACATCTGCAATATTCCAGACATTGTCGAGACCGTGAAATCCTCTGGAAAAATTGCAATGGTCCATATTGATCTGATCGCAGGACTAAGTTCCAAAGAGATTGCCGTTGACTTTATCCAAAAATATACCAGAGCAGATGGAATTATCACCACCAAACCTGCCCTGATCAAACGTGCAAAGGAGTTAGGATTGTATACAATCCTTCGTCTGTTTGTCATTGATTCCATGGCTTATTCCAACATTGAGCACCAGCTTCGAACTGCCAAACCAGACCTGATCGAAGTGCTTCCGGCTCTCATGCCAAAAGTCCTTGCAAAGGTCTGCAAACTGTCCACAGTTCCTGTCATTGCCGGCGGACTGGTTTCCGATAAGGAAGATGTCATGGCACTGCTTCAGGCTGGCGTGGTCAGCATTTCCTCGACGAATGAGAAGATTTGGTTTTTATAAAAACTCAAAGACATTAAATTCTATCCGTGAATTTCATATCTTTTTTTGCAATGAAAAAACAGCCCTTGCGGACTGTTTTTTCGAGGAGTTTAGTTATGAAAATGTTAATCTATATAAAGGAAAATTGGCATTTTTAGTAAGCACCATTCTGAATGCTTACATCAACAAGTGCTTGTCTGTTGTTCTCTTGTTGATAATAGTAATATACAAAATAAATGTGTACGAATTATGTCGGTTTTCGAAAACATTTCTAAAATTCTAAAAAAATTATTTTATAATTCGTTAATATTTTATTGGTTTTTGTTTCGGATATTCCTCTTAAAAACGTTCTAAATTGTATACACTTATCTGTATAATCTTATTCTGCCCTATGTTTTCCTCTTTATTCACAATCATCTATTTTAATTTACATGTTCTAACAGATACCGGCTTAACCGGATCATTGCCTGATCTTCTGCGCTGTTATAAAACTGTACCGTTCCCGGTGTCACAGCATCCGAAACCAGACTATACTCTTTTAATTTATGAAGTGTCTCTCTGGCAGTTCCTGCACCACCGTCAAAAACCGCTACCCCGGAGCCGAGTACTTTCTGAATCGTCTTACGCACCAGTGGATAATGCGTGCAGCCAAGAACAACTGCATCCACTTTTCTTTCCTGATATGGTGCAAACAGATTTTTTAAGAAATGTTCCAGTGCTTCCCCGGAAAGTTCTCCGCGCTCTACGAATTCCACAAGCCCCGGACATGGCAGTGATATGATCTCCGCCTGGTCCTGAAATTTCTGCATAAGGTTATGGAACTTTTTTTCCCTCAATGTCATAGGCGTTGCCATGACAAGCACCCTTGGATTTTCTTTTACAGACACTGCCGGTTTTAATGCCGGCTCAATTCCGATGACCGGGATCTCTTTCTGGTATTTTTCCCTTAAAATGTGAATCGCTGCGCTTGTCGCTGTGTTGCATGCGACAACCAGTGCTTTTACATTCTGCGTCATTAAGTATTCCGCATCTGCCAGTGTGAGTTTTCGCACTTCCTCTAATGTCTTTGTTCCATAGGGCGCATTTTTTGAATCCCCGTAAAATATAAAATTTTCATTTGGCATCAATGCCACCAATTCCCGAAGCACGCTGATTCCACCAACACCGGAATCAAACACTCCAATTGGTCTCTGCATTTCATCCATATTACGATTTCCTGCTTTCTTTTCTTCTATTTTGCAAACACCGCGATCTGTTCTTTCCTCGTACTGATTACTATTCCAACAAGGCACCTGCTCGAAATCTGCTTTTTACTTACCTGCTTCAGTTGTGCCTATTACCTATGATAACATTCATTCTGCCCAGACCGCCCTGCTTCCATTATCTGTGCGATTCACCACGAGTTTACGGTCGATCTGTTCTTTCAGTTCCGTCACATGAGAGATGATCCCAACCATGCGGCTGTCACCGGCAAGTTCCGCCAGCACCTCGATTGCCTGCTGTCTCGACTGCGCATCCAGAGAACCAAATCCCTCATCGATAAACATCATATCCGGGTGGATCGCCCCGGCGCTCCGCTCCACGATATCGGACAATCCGAGTGCCATCGCAAGTGCTGCCAGAAAAGATTCCCCGCCGGACAGTGTTTTCACGTCGCGCTCGCTGTCCGTCACAAGACTGTAAACAGACAGATCCAGTCCTTCGTTTGTCTTTCTTCCCGTGTTTGCCTCTTCCTTTAACTTAAGGATAAACTGATGATTGCTCATCGTCAAGAGCCGCTTGTTCGCTTCATGGATAATCTGTTTAAAATACTGCCTCTGGATATAAGTTTCAAAATCGATTTTCGCAGAACCGGAAAGTCTTCCGTTCGCTGTCTTTGACAGACTTTTGATGACCTGATCTTCGCTCTCCAATTTTTTTCCCTTTTCCAGATAGACGGCACAATTCTGCAGCACCGACCTGTCATTTTCATATGCTGTGTGCAGTTCCATATACGTTTTTTCCGTCTCTTTTAATGCCTGCTTTTCTGCTTTCAGCTGCTCATTTAATTCCGTCGTATCAGTATATGTTTTTCCGCTGACCTGTTTCTCCAAAAGTTTCTGCTCACTCTGCTGTCTTAAGCACTGAGACTCATACTCTTTCTCTTCCCGCTCCAGTTTGGATCTGCTCCGCTCCGGCAGGATTGCAAGGTGATATGTTTCTTCGGAAACAAACCCGGATTTTTCCAAAAGTTTTGCATATTCTTTTTCCGTTTTTGCTGCAAGCTTTTTTGCCGTTTTCTGATTCTCTTCCTCTGCGAGTTTCTGTCCTTTTAACGTGTTCATCGCTTCTGCCAGCTCCGACACTTTTTGCCGTTTCCTCTCTATCTCCTGCTCTGCCGCCTCCAATGCTTTCTGCATTGCGGCATACTGTTTTTTTGCTTCGGCAAGAGATGGATACACAAGCTTCTCACGGATCTGTTCCGCTATTTTCTGCAGACTGACATAGTTTTGCTCAGCTTCTTTTCTCTGCTGTTTTGCAATCGTCTGTTCCAGTACAAAATCAGCTTCCTCTTTCTCGACTGCCTGCGCAAGCTTCTGCTTTTCTGTTTTCTCTGCCTCAAAAGCAGCATACGCCATATCGCGCTTTTCTTCCGCTGCAGCCCTTGTCTTTTTTGCCTGCTTCACTTCCAGTTCTGTCACCGCATGGTCAGAAAGCTTCGCCGGATCCGGATGAACCGTTGAACCGCAGACCGGGCATGGACAGCCCGCGCTCAGATTTTCTGCCAGGATCCCCGCCTGTTCTTTTAAAAAGGCTTCATACATATGTTCATAATGCTTTGCCGACTCCGAAGCGCTGAGAGATGTCTGCTCCCAGTTTTTCTTCGTTTGCTCCACGATCTGCTCCTGCCGCTTCTGCTGTTCTTTTAATGCAGCAATCCCAGCCGCTTTCTTATGGAATGACTCCTCTGATGTTTTCCTGAGGTCTTCCCACACCTTTTTTGCCTGCTGCTCCTCTGACCGTGCATTCTGCAGCGCCTCATAAGACGGGAATGACTGCTCTAACGCAAGCATTTTTTTCTGCGTGTCTGCCGCTTCTCTTTTCTGTTTTGCCTCCGCCTCCTGCAGCTGTGTCTTTAATGTCTCGAACATCTCCTGATCGTCTGCCAGTGTTTCCCCCATTTTTGCGATCGCCTGTGCTGACTGCTCCACTGCCTGCTGCTGTCTGAGATTCTGCTGCTCTGCCACAAGCACTTTATCTGCTTTCCGTGCATTTTCGATCTGCTGTCTGCGCTCTTTCGATTCCGCCTGCCTTGCTTCCAGCTCTTTTCCAGTCTGCCTGATTTTTTCCAGGGAAACAAAAAGTTTATTGATCTCCTCATACTTTGTGATTTTTTTATTCAGTTCCTCTACATTCGCCCTGCGGAGATTCTGCTCTTTTAACGCATCCTTTAATCGTTCCCGCAAACGCTCCACAAGTTCATCCAGCGGTAATTCTTCACTTTCAGGAAGCGGAATGATCCTGCTTTTCTCCTGCTCAAATGCCCGATCGTTCTCCTGTATCCGCTCATCCATTTCCATGGATTTTCTTCTGAGATTTTCCTGGATCTTCCAATAGATGTCCGTCCTGAATAATTTGGAAAAGATCATTTTCCGCTCGTCCGACTTTGTATACAAAAGCTTTAAAAAATCTCCCTGTGCGATCATCACGATCTGCGAAAACTGGTCTGCGGTAAGCCCCAGGATTTCAATAATTTTTGCGTCGGTAGCATTTTTCTTTTCCGGGAAAACAGTTCCATCCGGCAGGGTGAGTTCGACACTGTGTGGCACTTTCTGTTCCCTGATTTTGCCATTTTTCAGTGTTTTCGTAATCTTATAGTCCGGGTTTCTGCGCACGCGGTATGTCTGTCCCCGGTATAAAAATTCCAGTTCCACATAGGTTTCCGTCTCCGGCTGGGCATACTGGCTGCGCATCATGTTTCCGTTTCGCTCACCGCCGCTGGTCTGATTGTAAAGTGCGTAAGTGATCGCATCAAAAATGGTCGTTTTTCCTGCTCCGGTATCTCCGGTGATCAGAAAAATCCCCTGCTGCTGCCCGGTAAAATCAATGACATTTTTTCCCGCATACGAACCAAATGCCGACATGGTAAGCTTCAAAGGCTTCATTCTGCCACCTCCTTTTCCCCGTTTATCACAGTGCGGATCACATTGTCCTCATCCTCTGTCATCGCCCTTCCATTCATCTCCTGAAAAAAGGTCACAAACGCATCATAAGGATCGAGGCTCTCCACTTCCTCTTCCGAAAACTCCAGAATCTTCCTTGTCCGCTCATTGTCTATTTTTATCTCCAGAATATGGTCATAGACCTGTTCTAACTTTTCTTTCGGCTGGTACGCTTCCACCTCATCTGTCAATGTAATGCTCACATAATCGTGACAGTTGTCCTCTGCCGCTGCATTTAAAATCTCATCCAGATGTCCGGTCATTTTGCGCACCCTGCGCATCGGCGTAAGCGGCAGTTCTGTGATATGCGGCTCGCTTCCTTTTTCCAAAAGTTCCACCATCGTCACGGTTTTTTCATCGCCTGCCTCGCTCACGGAATACTGTAACGGTGTTCCACAGTAACGGTTCTGTACACGCCCTATTTTCTGTTTTCTGTGAATGTGTCCAAGTGCTGCATAATCAAACGGTTCTAAAACCGCTGTATCCACATTTTCAATCCCTCCAACCATGCGGATCTCGGAGTCTGAAGTCTCCGGCTCCCTGCCCGCAGCAGTATAAAACTGATGGCTTACGAGGATATTGCGCTTTGCCGTGTCGATGTTCTCCCGCTCTATGACAAGCCGGACAGCCTCATCATAAGTCGTAATGTCACCATCGATCAGATTTCTCACATAGGAAGGCTTCACAAAAGGAAGCATGTAAATGCATACCTCGCCGTATGCATCAAAAAAACTCACTTTTCTGATGGTCTCCTCCCGGGTAACCGGCGGCATACCTGCGATCATCACCCTGTGTTTTGCCAGAATGTCACTCGCAAAATCAATCCGTTTCGCACTGTCGTGATTCCCTGCAATGATGCAGACTGTCACTTCCGGCTCCAGATCGTTCAGTGCTGTCAGAAACTCATCAAACACTGACACTGCCTCCGCAGACGGTACCGGCGTATCATAGATATCCCCTGCAATGATAACCGCATCCGGCCTCTCGCGTTCTGCCAACGCCACGATTTTCCCTAATATATCCCGCTGTTCTGCGATCATATTGTAATGATGCAGCTGCTTTCCAATATGCAGATCCGACAAATGAAAGAATTTCATGTTCCTCTCCTTTTGCTCTAAACTGACGTTTCCTATTACAGAAAAAGCCACAACAGACAACTGTTTCCATTGTCTGCCATGGCAGTCTGTTATTTCAAAAATCCGTTGATGATCTGTTCCTCGGCTTCTTTTTCCGTAAGTCCAAGTGTCATAAGCTTGATCAGCTGCTCGCCTGCAATTTTACCGATCGCTGCCTCATGAATGAGGTTTGCGTCAATATTATTGGCGGTAAGCTGTGGGCTTGCTGTCACGCATCCATGATCCATAATGATCGCATCGCACTCACTGTGGCCTGCACAGGCTGCGTTTCCGTTCATAATAGAAAAGAATTCCTGTCGGGATTCTCCCTTTGCCACCGAACGTGACACCAGATTACAGCTGCAGTCTTTTCCGTTCATATCGATTGCAAAATCCGTCTTGGCATACTGTTTTCCGTGTGTCATGATCTTCTCATGCACTTCTAAGGAAGCTCCGTCTGCAAGATCTCCTTTGGTGATACGGACTGTGGAGTCGATTCCCTTGATCTGGGTTGTCTCCATCTCCATATGTGCGCCCTCTTTTAAATGCACGATGGTCTGTGGATTCATGATATTTTCACCATTTCCATCTCCCTCACCATAGTGGCGCTCAATGTATTTTACTTTTGCATTTTTCTCCAGATAAAATGTGTGGATTCCCTCATGCTTGGAAGTGTCCACGCCACAGTTGTGGATTCCGCATCCCGCAACGATCGTGACATCTGCTCCCTCCCCAATGTAAAAATCATTGTATACACATTCCTGCAATCCACTCTCGCTCAAAACGACCGGAATATGAACGCTCTCATTGACCGTTCCCGGTTTGATAATGATGTCAATTCCGTCCTTGTCCTCTTTTGTGACAATATCAATATTGGCGGTGGTGTTTCGTGCAGCCTTTTTTCCATTGGCACGGATATTATAGGCACCTTCCGGAACCTCATGAAGTCCAGCCACCTGTTCTAATAAATTTTTCTGTACTAAATCCATGTTTCTTCCTCATTCTCCTGCTGCTGTTTTCTGTCGATCCTCATCCTTTCAGCAGCTCTCTCACTACAAATCTGTTCTGCCAGTGCGGCTATGCTTTATCGATCAACGTCTGGCAGGTCTGTGCCGTATTCAGAAGTTCCGGAAGCACTTCCGCTTTGGTTCCGGTCTTGCGCACCTGTCCGTCTGCAATGACGATGATCTTGTCCGCAATGTCAAGGATCCGTTCCTGATGGGATATGATCAGAATCGTTCCGTTGATCTCATCTCTCATTTTTTCAAATACTTTGATCAGGCTGTTAAAACTCCAGAGGTCGATCCCTGCCTCCGGCTCATCAAAAATAGAAAGCTTCGTTCCCCTTGCAGTGATCATTGCGATCTCAATCCTTTTCAGCTCACCGCCGGAAAGACTTCCGTTGATCTCACGGTCAATATATTCTCTAGCACAAAGCCCAACCTCGGATAAAATATCACAGATATCGTTCACACTCATTTCCCTTCCGGCTGCGATCGTGATCAGATCTTTTACCGTAAGCCCTTTAAAGTGAACCGGCTGCTGGAATGCAAAACTGATTCCTTTTCTGGCGCGCTCCGTAATGTTTAAATCGGTGATATCCTCTCCGTCTAAAAGAATCTGCCCACTTGTCGGACGGATGATTCCTGCGATCATCTTGGCAAGTGTGGATTTTCCACCGCCGTTTGGTCCTGTGATCGCCACAAAATGATCGTCAATGGTGACACTGACATTTTTCAAAATCTCTTTATTCTCGTTGTTATCATCTACTTCATAGGTGATATTTCTTAACTCTAACATAAATCCTCCACTGTGCAGCCGGTAAGCCACAGTATTTTTCGTAATTGCGATCCTGCTACTTTATAACGCTTCTTGGATACTTTACCATGATGGCATTTAACATGTCCTCATCCGGCTCAAACTCATATCTTGTGATACCGTTTTCGCCCTTGCAGACTGCCTCATAAAGTTTTGCACCTGCATTGCCGGACGCAATGTTTTTCACTGTAACCGATCTGTCATTCTCATACTTGTAAATGCTGCGGTCACCCTTCGGGGCAATGGTCAGCACATCATCCATACTAAGATAGGCAATTTTCTTTCTCTTTGCTTTATTCCTGATTTTTGCAAATCTCAGGTCGCCATCATAATATGTATACTCATACTCCACTTCACTGCGAAATGCAAACAGATACCAGATCACGCCAAAGATGATCGTCGGTACCAGAAAAATAACCGGTGATACAAGCATGCTAAGCACTAAACAAAGACAGGTTAAAACAAAAAATGCGATCATTCCTGCCTTATGTCCACCCGTTGTTTTTTTCGGAACAATAACTAATTTTTCCTGCATAATCATTTCCTCCAAACAAAGTCTCGTAATGATAATTATATACGCTTTTTTCCCTCTGTACAACTTCTTTTTTATCATGTAAAATAAGATAATAGAAATTTTCGTATTTTTTCGTTCAGGAGGAAAAAAAGAATGATCACATATCAGTATACCCAGAAAGACTGGACAACATTCAAAGAAGGGATCAAACGTGAGTGGGCAGTCACCAATGGCATTGGCGGATACGCAGGAAGCTCGATGATCGGCGCACACAGCCGTACACATCAGGGGTACCTGATTGCCAGCCTCCATGCACCAATTGAGCGCTATCTCGTTTTTTCCAAGATTAACGAAACAGCCACTGTCGGAACCAGCACGGTTTCCTTTGAGACTTCCCAGCACTGTGCTTCCGGAAAAACGGTTTACACAGAGGGACAGAAGTTTCTCACTTCCTTTATCTATGACGGAAGCGTGCACTACACCTATGAGACAGACAATTTTTCTTTTGAAAAGCACATCACATTAAAAAGAAACGCCAATGTCTGCGCAGTCTCCTATGAACTGACCGCCGGGGACAGCGACTGTACCTTTACGCTCACACCGCTTTTTAACTACCGCGAGCACAGTGAGAGCAGCACCCCGGACACCTTAAGATTTGAGACATTTACAGAAGACAGGACATTTTATCTTGTTCCGGAAAAAAATAAAGATATTGCCATTCGTTTTCAGACAAGTGAAGGAACTTTTTCCGAACGTAAAACTGTTTATGACGTCGACATGCAGTTACAGATCGAAGTGGATCTTGAGACAGATGGACTTGACTGCCATTACTGCCCGGTTGACCTGTCCATTGCAGTTCCTGCCAACACAACCAAAAAAGTTTCCATCCTGTGCAGTATCGGTGACGTGAACGAGCGTCCTGCCCCTGTGTCTGATACGGAAGCATTTTCCATTTTAGAGGAAAATGCCCGCTGCCATGCAGAACTTTTTGAAAAAGCCGGATACCGCGACTCGTTTGCCAACCAGCTGGTGCTTGCCAGCGACCAGTTTCTGACTTACCGCGAGTCCACGAAAATGATGACCGTTCTCGCCGGACTTCCGTGGTTTACCGACTGGGGCAGAGACACAATGATCGCCTTTACCGGTCTGACGCTCTGCACGAAACGTTTCAAAGAAGCTGAGGAGATTCTTCTGACATTTGCCAGATATATCCGCCACGGAATTGTGCCGAATATGTTCCCGGATGACAATATGCCGCCGCTCTATAACACGGTGGACGCCTCTCTCTGGTACTTTTATGCGGTCTATCAGTACCTTCATTATAACCCGGCTGCCGAGGCAGAAGCTTTTGTAAAAGAACAGATTTTCCCTCATTTAAAGGAAATCATCTCCGCCTATGAAAAAGGAACGGATTTCAGCATTTATATGGAAGACGACGGGCTCATCCACGCCGGAAGCGGTCTTGACCAGATCACCTGGATGGATGTCCGCGTCGGTGACTGGGTAGCAACACCACGCCACGGAAAACCGGTGGAGATCAACGCACTGTGGTACAACGCTTTACGGATCATGGAATCACTCTGTGAAAAATTTGACGAAGATGCTTCTGCCTACCGCGCACGTGCCAATCAGGTAAAAGAATCCTTCAACGCAAAGTTCTGGGATTCCGCCAACCAGTGCCTGTTTGATGTTGTGGATGGTGACGAGCCGGACGACCATATCCGTCCAAACCAGATTTATGCCGTATCCCTTCCATTTTCCCTGCTCCCGGAGGAACAGGAAAAAGCAGTTGTCGCACTTGTGGAAAAAGAGTTGTTTGTCGGCTGTGGACTTCGCTCTCTCGCACCGGATCATCCGGACTACCATGGCATTTACTGCGGTGCTCTTGCAAAGAGGGACGCCGCTTACCATCAGGGAACTGCCTGGGGCTTTTTGCTCGGTGGATTTTTCAGTGCCTATATGAAAGTGAACCACCACTCCTCCTCTGCTGCCGAAAATGCCATCCGCATGTTAGAGCCTGTGAGAAAACATCTGTCGGATTCCGGCTGTATCGGTTCCATCTCTGAAATCTTTGACGGAGATGCACCACACAATCCCCGCGGCTGTTATGCCCAGGCCTGGAGTGTTGGGGAGGTACTGCGCTGCTACTGTGAAGATATTCTTCCTTATTTATAATTTTCATTTTTTGCTTGACAACAAAGGTTCCTTCCTTTACAATAATCTTTGTTGTGAGCAACAAGCCCAGTTAGCTCAGTTGGTAGAGCAAAGGACTGAAAATCCTTGTGTCTCTGGTTCGATTCCGGAACTGGGCATCTGCGGGTGTAGTTCAATGGTAGAACACCAGCCTTCCAAGCTGGATACGTGGGTTCGATTCCCATCACCCGCTTTTTGTGTGCAATGAATGTGCTAAGAATGAATCTATTTCATTCTTAGCATTTTTTATTTTAGATAAACTTTATACTTTTTCCCTTTTAACCTGCTTCTTTCTATGTTATCCTATCATTATCGCGTTAGAAAAACGCACAGAATTACGGAGGTTTTTCCTATGGAAAAGAAAACAGCATTCAAAGACCTTTCCCGCAAAGCAAAGGTGCAATATATCTGGGACTATTACCGCTGGCACATCATTGCTGCCATCTGTCTTGTGACGTTTGTCATTTCCATGATCGTACATTATGCTTCCTATAGGGAAAGTGTTTTGGATATAGTAATGGTAAACACCCTGAATCCTTATGAAGAAAGCGTTTCTTCCACAGATGAATTTTTTGAACAGGAAGGCTTTACAAAGAAAGAAGAAGTTACCGTAGATACCTCCATCACTTTTTCTGATGACGATAATTACTCCACAAACTACTACAGTGACCAGAAACTGACTTTAAAACTTTCTGTCGGTGGTGCTGACGTTCTTTTTGCACCGGAATTTGTGTTCCAGCAATACGCTGATGCCGGAAGTCTTATGCCTCTTACGGATTATCTAACAGCGGATGAATTAGAACAGTACAAAGATATGATCGTCTATGCAACAGATTCCGAAACCGGTGAGACACTCCCATGCGGTCTGGAACTGAACGACAACCAATGGCTTTCTGACTACGGTTACTACACCGGAACGGTCTGCTTCGGCATTGCATACACAGCTGATAACAAAGGGAATGCCGTTGATTTCTTTCATTATGTTATGAACTGAATACCTATTGATAAAAAAATCGTGCAAACATAATACGTTTTTGTTCGCACGATTTTTTATTTCAATTATGATTTATAATCTCCGTTACTCCAGTTTAAAGCGTTTCACCTCAGTATCAAGCAGATCTGCGATCTCATTGTTATGATCAGCCGCCTTCTGGATATCTCCAACACTTCCGGTAAGATCTGTGGACATTTCTGCCACATTCACAATGCCCTTTGCGCTCTCTTCGACAGCTGCACTGACTGCTGTCGTTGATTCTTTGATCTCGTCCATGGCTTTCTGCAATTCGCCGGCAGCACTTGTGAAATCTTCCATAACGGCATTCATATCACCTGCATCTTTGCTGTAAAACTCACTCATTTCCACTAACTGCTGATAACCATCCACAGCAGTTATTCCCGCAAATTCGACCATATTTTCTGCCTCTTGTGCCAGACCATTCACAGCCTCAACTACCGCTGCGCTCACTTTTTGTATCTGTTCTGCTGCTTCTGCCGAATTGGCAGCAAGTTTTCCGATTTCATCTGCCACGACTGCAAATCCTTTTCCTGCCTCTCCAGCCCTTGCTGCCTCAATGCTCGCATTTAATGCCAGCAGATTGGTCTGATCTGTAATCTCAATAATATTTGTCGTAAGCTGTGCTATCTCCTGCACCGCTTGGGACTGCTCGATCTTCTCATTCAATTTCTGTGCCATGTCGGCCACCTGCGTTGTAACCTCCTGCTGTCTGCTTAAGGCTTCTGTGCGGACACTGCCTGCCCGTCCGTTCATTTCACCGGAAGACTCTTTTCCATGCTCTGCACGTGCTACCATGTTTTCAATGGATGCATAAACCTGTCCCACTGAGGTGCTGATCTGCTCCAGTGAAGCGTTTGTCTCCTCCATTGCCGCACTCATTTCCTCCATAGTTGCGGAAACGTCTGTGATATTCACCTCTGCTGCTGCAAGGTTTTGTGCGATCTTTTGTGACGAACCATTTAAATGTTCTGAATTGTCGGAGATCTTCAACATGATTCCCCGTATGTATTCCAATAAAGCATTGACATTCCCTGCAATGAGTTCCATCTCATCTCCACTGTGGATGTCCAGCTTCTGCGTCAGATCTCCCTCATTATGCACGATCTCATAAATCTTGTCGTCCACTTTCTGAAGACCTCTCGTGATCGTTGAAATAATGATGCTAAGAGCCGCTGCTGCCAGGACAATGCAGACCGCACCAATCTTGACCACTCCCACAAGTGATGCCTCAAGCCGGGCAGTAATATCAGATGCATCATAATCGCACCCCAGAACTGCCACCACTTTTCCTGCGCTGTTTGTGATCGGCTTGTAGACTGTGATCAGGTCTCCATCCTCCGTCTCATCAATATAATCCTGCACATATTCCTGTCCTTCAAATACAGATTTTAATTCCTCATAAGAGTCTTCAAAAGGATCCCCGAGATAACTTACATCCTCGGTTGCTTCCACATCTACTCCGTAATAAACATTTGTCCCATCAGTATATAGAGTATACAGATATGCAATCCCACAACTGTCCTTCATATTTTTTAAGGCTGCCAGGACTCCTTTATATGCATCGCTTTCTTCTGCCCCCGGAACGATCTGCTCCACCTCGTCGCCATCTAACATACGAAGTGTCAGATCTGCCGCCATATCTGCCTCCTGAACGCCCATCTCAACCATGCCGTCTTTGATATGTTTGTAAGAATTTATTCCCATAACCACGCAGACAACGAGTACACATACACATACCGGGATCAGTATTTTAAATTTTATCCCCAGCTTTCTTGTTCTGACTTTCCGCTTCATCTATTGTTCCTCCAGATTTTCTCTTAAACACACGCATTCCACAACACCTGTATTTTCCGTCTTTGATATTACTATTATATACCAAAAAAACACAGATTCAAGTAAAAATCCCCGATAGATTCTCTCATATCGGGGATTTCTGTTATCCGAAAAAGTATTCTGTTTTACTCTAAGATCACGACCGAATACGCAGGTATGGTAAGCTGTTCTTCATCCAGAACGGCAGCTTCCGTTCCTGTCAAAAGCTCCCCTGCGATCTGCAATGGATATTTCCTGTCTTCCGTTGCTCCGAGAGTTGATTTCCTGAAATCGACCGTCTGTGCCTTCTCTGAGGTATTGAACACCAGCGTCAATTGTCCCTCATCACAGGTTTTCCGGATCACGCATACCGTATCATCCGAAATCCCCTCATCAAATGCGACCTTTCCTCTGGCGATCACCGGATACGCATTCCGCAATGCGATCGTCTGTTTCACAAAGTTATAGATGGAATTGCCATCGTTTTCCTGCTCCTTGAGACTTCCATATTTCATTTTGACATCGTCCATATCCTTTGGTCCGTCACACATACCCGTGGCATCGGCATCCGTCGACCAGTACATCGGAGCACGCTTATTTTCATCTTTTCCGGAGCCTTTCATTCCAAGCTCCTCCCCATAATACAAAAATGCACTTCCCGACATCAGAAGATTCATTGCATTTCCAAGCTTTGTCTGCGCTTCACTGTAATCGCCGGAATAATAACCTGCGCTCCGCGCCATATCATGATTGGTGTAAAACGGTGCGTCAATGTAAGTATTACTGTAGCTGCCGTAAAGCTCCTGCGTATTGACAAGACTCTTTCCGTAAGCGGAAGCGCCATTGATTCCCTTTACTGTGTCTGCTATGATACCGTCCTTATCCGCAAAAGTGAAATCAAAGAAACTGTCCATGCCACTCTGATAATATTTCGCATAGACACTGTAATCATTCCACGCCTCTCCGACCAGATATGCATCCTCTTTTTTGGATTTCACCATATCATTAAACCAGGTCAGGACTGCAATATTTTTATCATCTGCGCCCGAATAGAATTCCTTTACTGCATCCAGGCGGAAACCGTCCACTCCGAGATCCAGCCAGAATTGCACGATCTGTTCAAACTCTGTCTTTAACATTTCATTATCCCAGTTCAGATCCGGCATCTCGCTCCAGAACTGTCCTTCATAATACCAGTCGGTTCCTTCCACCGGATAATAACCGCCCAGTTTTTCTTTGGAAAAATTATAATAATCTACATAAGGGCACTCTGACGCATCCGGTTCTGCACCTTCCGGAAGGCTCTGCAAATATTTGTACGCGGTCTGAAACCACTCATGCTGTGAAGATGTGTGGTTCATGACAAAATCGATGATCACATTGATTCCACGCTTATGGCATTCATCTACAAGTGTCGTAAAATCATCCATTGTACCATACTCTGGATCAATTGCTTCATAATCCGTCACATCATATTTGTGATACGTTGTGGACGGCATGACCGGCATAAGCCAGATACCATTACATCCCAGATCCGTGTCCGTCGTTGGATCTCCGTCATTAATGTAATCAAGATTTTCCGTCAATCCATTCAGATCGCCGATTCCGTCTCCGTCACTGTCATAAAAGCTGTAAACAAACACCTCATAATAAGTACGGTAATTATCATCAATGACATTTTCATCTGCCGTATTGACCTGCTGCATCAGAGATAATGCGGTAACTTCATCCCCTTCTTTTTCTGTATCTGCCTCTGTTCCACTCTCCGACATTGTCTCTGTATTATCCACAGTACCTACGGTTCCACTGGTGCTATTTCCACAAGCGGTTGTCTGTACCAACATCATTCCTGCTAACAGGGCTGCAATCAAACGTTTTTTCATTCCTATAACCATGCCTTTCTCATATCATTTAAAGCTTCTCTTCTTCGTATTATACAACAAAGTGTGCGCTTGCGCACACTTTCGCACACGAGCGGATAGCGTAGCTATATATTCATCTCCGCGAGTTGCGCATCCTCGCGGAGCGTTTTTATGTTTACATAAAAAGGGACTGCTGTATCAAGATTTTCACTCTCATACAACAGTCCCACACACAGCCAAAACTTATCCGCTGCCCGGGTTAACCCTTTACAGCTCCACTCATTCCATCTACATAGAATTTCTGTGTCAGTAAGAACAGAATTGCAATCGGAATGGATACCACAACTGCGCCTGCGGCAAAACAGGTATACCAGCTGTCAATGTATTCTTTTTCAAGCATCTTCCAAAGACCGATAGACACGGTGTAGTACTGTGCATCAGCACGGCAGATAACCTTTGCAAAAATGAAGTCTACCCACGGTCCCATGAAGGATGTCAAAATGGTATAAACAATAATTGGTTTACTGAGTGGCGCGGTAATTTTGGTAAATACCTGCCATCTTGTTGCCCCATCGATGATCGCAGCCTCGTCCAGCGCCTTCGGGATCGTGTCAAAGAAACCTTTTGCAACATAGAATCCAACACCGGATCCTGCTGAGAATACGACGATCAAAGCGATACGGATCATAGATCCCTCTGCCAGTCCAAGAGCCTTTAAAATATAGTAAACAGCGATCATGGACATAAAGGATGGGAACAATCCGAGGATCATTGCGACATTCATAAATGGTTTTCTCATGTTAAAACGCATTCTTGACATTGTATAAGATACTGAAAGTACAAAAATGGTTGAAATGATACATGTAAAAATCGCAATGATAAAAGTATTCACAAACATTTTCGGGAAGTTCAAAATACTTGTATCTGTGAATAATTTCACATAGTTGTTAATCGTATAAGTCTTCGGGAAGAAAGTGGTTACGTAAGAACCTTTCTCACCGCGGAAACTTGTCAGGACTACCCAGAAAATCGGCAACACCCAGATGAATGACAGGATTGCCAGAAAAATATGGATAATAATATTCACAATTGTTTTCTTTGCTTTTGTGCCAGATGTCACTTGTTTTTTACTCATTACATGAATCCCTCCTCATCTTTGTAAGATGCGGTATTACGATATGTTACCAGCGCAACGATCGCAAGGACAATGAACGTCATAATACCAATTACTGCACCTAAGTTGTAGTAGTTCTTATCAACGGTCAGTTTGTACAGCCATGTAACAAGCAGATCTGTCTTACCGGCTGTTGCATCCACCGGTGTCGGATTACCGCCGGACAGCAGGTAGATAACGTTGAAGTTATTGATATTTCCGGTAAACTGTGTAATGAGGTATGGTGTCATGACAAATAACATATATGGCAATGTGATCTTGAAGAATATCTGGACTGCATTAGCTCCATCAATCTTCGCTGCCTCATATAATTCACCCGGAATGTTCTGTAAAATACCTGTTACCTGAAGTAACGTATATGGGATACCTACCCACAGGTTGATAACGATAACTGTCACTCTGGCCCATGTCGCACTTGAGAAAAATGGAAGCGCCGTATCGATCAGACCATATTTTAATAATAAAGTGTTCACGATACCGGTTGGCTGTAACATACTTCTCATGATCAGCAGGGAAACAAACTGAGGTACTGCGATGGATAATACAAAGCAGAATCTCCAGAATCCCTTAAAATGTGTCTCTTTACGGTTGATCACGATTGCAAGGATCATACCGAAAATATAGTTTAATGCTGTTGCAAAAATCGCCCAGGTGATCGTCCATGTCAGTACGGAATAGAACTGCTTACCGATACTGTCGTTCAAATTTAAGATTTTTGCAAAGTTTGCAAGCCCAACCCAGTCAAATAATACCAGATGATCATTTACCTTGCTGTAATTGGTAAATGCCATGGAAATATTATAGATCAGTGGAAGGATCGTAAAGATCAATACTCCCATGATCGGCGCTGCAAGTAATAATTTATGTAAATTTTGATCAAACAAACTCTTGAAGTCTTCTTTAAAGGTGTTCAGGTGCTTTCCTGATTTTGCAAGCACTTCTGATTTATAAGAGCTTTTTACTGCCTCTCTCCACACAACGATAAACATCAATGTAATATAAATCGTTGCAACTCCATACAACAGGATCAGGGATGACTGATCACCGGCAGTGTACTCATAGATACTTTTCTTTTCATTCCAGACTTTTTCCTGCTCTCTCCATCCCAATGATGGAAACATGGATAAATTATAAATTCCGGATTGGATCATAAACCATATATATCCAATCTCAACAACCAGAAACATCAGTCCCTTTGCGATCTGTCTGTGTGCGATATTACCCAAGCCCATAATAAGCAGGGAAAGCTTTGTAATGATATTTCCTTTTGTAACCGCACCGGTCACGGTATATGGATCCGCAAACTCTTTTTTTCTTTTTCCAGCCTGTATCACGTTATGGGCCTCCTTAAAATAAAAATGGATTCCTTAGTATCAAACAATCCTCAGAGCGCTCATGCGCCCCGAGGTTTGTATTTTGCATGTAAGAATCTTCTGTATCCTTTTTACTGTGCTGCGTCTGTGTTCATTGCTGTGTTCATATCTGCTGTCTTTTCTGCAGCGTTATCATGTGTGACCTCGCCAGCGACAAGTGCTTTACCCATATTCTCAGCTGGTGACCAGTAGTTACCCATCTCAGGTACTAATGGCTGCATGATAGATGTGTTGATCATTACGTCTGCAACTGCTGCTGCGATCTCATCATCAACTGCAACGTTTGTGTTTGTAGGAAGGATGTTTCTCATATCGTAGTGATCTTTCTGAGCGTCCTCACCTGCAAGGTAAGCTGCCAATGCCATAGCAACCTGCATGTTCTCAGCATTTGGGTTTACACCGATTGCTTTAGATCCGATGAAAGATTTCATCTGGCAGTCTGTTCCGTTTAAGTTAAATGATGGAAGTGCTGCAACACCCATGTTGTCACCAAGTGCTTCTTTTACAGCTTCTGCATTCCATGTACCGGAGAATACAGCGTTTACGCTTCCGTCACGTAAACCTGCAAGACCAGCTCCGTCTGCATCATTGATAAAGTTAGGATTTGCAGCTACATCAACTAAGTAATCTGTAACAGCTGCTGCCTTTTCTCCATCGAAGTCGATACCTGCTGCTGCGTCTGTACCATCTCCGAATAATGAACAGCCATTTCCAACATAGAATGCCTGAATGTACCAGGAATCAGATAATGGGAAGGCAACTTTTCCTTTCTCCAACATTGTGTCAAAGCTCTTGATATCCTCATCAGAGAATACACTCTTATCATAGTACATGAACCATGTATTAGATGTAAATGGGAATGCTACTACTGCATCATTGTATGTAACAGATGCTGTAATGGAATCGGAGTTTGTGCTTGTTACATAATCAAGATAAGATCCGCCGAGCTCAGCAAGTGCGTTTGCTGCTACTAAATCAGGGATGTTATCGTTTGCCAGCATATAGACATCTGCAGATCCCTCAACGTCTGTTGTGACAGTAGCTTTTGCATCACCCTCTGCACATACACCATACTCAAATGTGACATCCCAGTTTGGATGAGCCGCATTGAATGCGTCACATTCTTTCTGTAACCAGCCTGTATCCTGATCTTCCTGTGGGCTCCATACAGTCAATGTACCGCTCCATGCTTCCTCTTCTTCTTCTGCTGCTGCATCATCAGATGCTGCTGCTTCTGTAGAAGGTGCCGCATCGTTTCCTGCAGTTGTGTTGTCTGCTGCTTCCTGTTTGTCGCCGCAGCCTGCTGTCATTGTAGCTGTCATAGCTGCAACAAGTAATAATGAGATTGCTTTCTTTTTCATTTGATTCCTCTCCTTTTTTAGAATAAGACTTCTATATAAAATGCTTATGCATCTTATAGCGTATTTGTTATCTGCGATATACGGCTGCCAGAGTCCGTATCCATGCTCTCCGTTCTTCGCTCAAAGTATCTTTTCCGATACGCCAGCGCCAGTTGCGTCCCACCGTGGAAGGTGCGTTCATTCTGGCTTCATTTCCAAGTTTCATCAGATCCTGCATCTGGATAATGGCCACATCTGCGATACTTGCATAGGCTGCCCGGATCAGTGCATCCGGTATTTCTTCTTTATAATGAATGTTCAGATACTCATACAGATATGCCAGTTCGTAATCTGACTTATCCCGAAAATAACCAACGATCGTTTCATTGTCGTGAGTTCCTGCATATACGACCATGTTCGTGTCCTGATAGTTATGTGGGAGATGCTCATTCGCGGTGTCATCATCAAAGGCAAACATCAAAATCTTAATGCCCGGCCATCCGGTTTTTGTCTTTAACTTTTTCACTCCCGGAAGCCCGCCCTTTGGTCCGATGTCTTCCACGATCACCCGCGTATCACCCAGAACCTCTGTCATGGCATCTGTCAGTTTCCTGCCAGGTCCTTTGCTCCACTTGCCATTTCTTCCGTCTTCTGCATCTGCAGAAACGGTGTAATAACGGACCAGACCGGAAAAATGGTCTAACCGGATCACATCAAATAATTCCATGTTCTCAAGCATTCTTGCCTTCCACCATGCAAAGCCATCCTCTTCCATGACGTTCCAGTCATATACCGGACTGCCCCATACCTGACCGCTCTCGGAAAATGCATCGGGTGCTGCCCCTGCGACCACATTCGGTCTGCCATCCGGTCCGAGTAAAAACATCTCACGGTGCGCCCATACATCCACGCTGTCTGACGCCACGTACAATGGCATATCACCGATGATCTGGACTCCACGGCTATTTGCGTACTGCTTCAGCTGCATCCACTGCTTAAAAAACTCGTACTGGCAAAATTTGCAAAACATGATGTCATTATGTAATATTTCCTGATACTCTTTCACTGCCTCCTGATCTCTGTCCCTGAGCGGCACGTCCCAGCTCTGCCATTCTATATCTCCAAAATGCCGTTTCAATGCGGTATAAAGAGAATAATCAGACAGCCAACTGTCGCTTTTTTCTGTAAAAGCAAGGAAGTCTTCACTCTCCGCAGAAAATCTCGAAAAAGCCATTCGCAAAATCTTGTAACGGTTCTCATAGATGGTTGCATAATCAATATCTGCATCATCCGCTCCCCAGTTAAAACTGCGGATCTCCGTCTCCTGTAACAATCCATCCTTCACCAGATCATCCAGATCAATGAGATATGGGTTTCCGGCAAATGCGGAGTAGGACTGATACGGACTGTTTCCAAAACTGGTAGGACCGATTGGAAGCACCTGCCAGTACCTCTGCTTGAGATCGACAAGTAAATCAACAAATTGGAATGCAGCTTCCCCTAACGTTCCTATTCCATATGAAGATGGTAAGCTTGTGATTGCCAGCAGGACTCCTGCTCCCCTGGTCAATTCTTTTGATCCCAATTCATTTCCTCCCGTTCTGTTGGAATGATCCCGCATTCAAAACCTATACGAATTGTTTCGTGAATTTTCGTATCTGAGGTAATTTTAGTTCATGGAAACGTTTTTGTCAACGAATTTGCAAATATTAATATCGATTTTGCTATTTTTCACGTTTTTATATTCGTTTTTTTGTGTAAAATGACAAGTTTTTCTCGTTTTGTTTCGAAACTTTTTTGAAATCTCTGAGCAGACTGCTTGAAAACAGAAATTCGATTCTATATAATAAGGGAAGTATCGAATAATAATAACAAAGAGGATAAAGACTTGGCTACGATCAAAGATATAGCAAATCGTCTGGGCGTATCCGTCAGCACTGTCTCCAAAGGTTTGAACGGAGCAAGCGATATCAGTGATGAATTAAGACAGATGGTCTTAGATACCGCAGTGGAAATGGGATATGCGACCAAACGATCAAAAAAAGTAGAAAACCGCAAGCTCGCGATTTTCATTGAAAATATGGACTATGAAGCTGCCACACAGTTTGGTTATGAAATTGTCCTGGGATTCAAACAGAATGCGTTCCGACACAACTGGGATGTGACAGTCATTCCGGTCACACCGGCATTCCAGCTCGCAGAAAAATATGACACCTATATGTTAAAGAATGGTTTCTGCGGAGCCTTTCTTGTCGGCTTCGCCCTTCACGACGAATGGATGAAACAGTTAGAACAAACCACCATGCCGACTGTTCTCTTCGACAATTATATTAGGAAGAATCCGAATGTTGCTTACATTGGAACGGACAACTATGAGGGAATCGATGCGGCAGTTGACCATCTCTACACACTCGGTCACAAAAAAATTGCCTTTTTAAATGGTTCCCTGCACTCCATGGTATCCGAGCAGCGTCAGGAAGCCTACTATAACAGCATGAAAGCACATGGTCTTGAGATCAATGAAGACCTGACCGCTTACGGCTATTATGTGGCAGACAGTGCAAAGTATCACGTTCCTACTTTTTTGGGTGCGGGTGCTACTGCGATCATCTGTGGTAATGACCTGATTGCATCCGGCGTTATCACGGAATGCAAGCTCCGCGGTTTCCGCGTGCCGGAAGATATCAGCGTGGTCGGATTCGATGACATTCCGATCTCCTCCATGTTAGAGCCACCGCTTACCACGATCCGGCAGGAACGCAGTGAACTTGGAAAATGTGCTTATGTCATTTTAAACTCCCTGGTACATCACATTCCAATCTGCCGCACACAGCTCCGCGCAGCACTGATCGAGCGTGAATCAACCGCAAGATATCAGGCTCCGGTGAAGAAAGCATAGAATTAGTCGAAATTCAAATTTAAGTTATGAAAATTGTGGAAACTTAACAAAATTTTCGAAGACACGCTCTCGCTACGTGTCACACGCAGCGGTACTAAGAAATCAACAGTCGCATTTCTTATCTGATAAATCAGAACGAAATACAACTGTTGATTTCTAAGAACCGGCGGTTCCCCAGTGTCTTCTCAAGCTTTTGTCAAGTTTCCACAATTTGCGCTATTTTATCTATAAATTTCAAACTTTTTCTATAAATCAAAAATCCTAAAGTAATTTCTGACAAAATAAAAAGCCCCAGATGCTGAACGAACTTCAACACTTGAGACCTCTTAATGCCGGCGACCGGAATCGAACCGGTACTGTATCGCTACAACAGGATTTTAAGTCCTGCGCGTCTGCCAGTTCCGCCACGCCGGCATATATGATAATGGGCAGAGGTGGATTCGAACCACCGAAGCAAGTTGCAGCAGATTTACAGTCTGTCCCCTTTGGCCACTCGGGAATCTGCCCATTCTTGTCAGCACAAATGTCCTGACAAGGATTGATTATAACATATCATTTTTCTTTGTGCAAGATAAGATTTTATATTTTTTACATTTTGTATTCCAGCACCGCAGCCGAATGAGGCAGCAGCGTGACGGTGATCCTTCCATCTTCCACTTCATATTCTTTCGGCATGAGCGAATAGCCAGCCTCCGTGGTGATGATCAGACGCTCCATCTTACAATTTTTTGGAATACCGATACTCCATACTTCCTTTGTGATCTCCTTCTTCTCATCGCTATTATTCAGAATCACAACAAATTGCTGTGTCCGGTTAAACCTGCCGTAACACAATATGTCCTTTTCTCCTTGCAAAAGCTTTAAGGAACCGGTGCGTAAGGCTTCATTCTCCTTGTGGATACGGATCATATCCCGGTGGAAATCCACAAGCACCACATCTTCTTTTCCCCATGGATAGGTTCGGCGGTTATCAGGATCGGTGAATCCACACACGCCTGCTTCATCCCCATAATAAACCGTCGGTGCGCCCGGCCATGTCATCTGAACAACAACTGCTTCCCGGAAAATCCCAAAGTTGACGCCATACTCTGCGGCTTCCGGCCCATGGGTTTCCACACGTCCTGCTGTTCCGTTGGTTCTTGTCAGGAATCTCGAATGATCGTGGTTGGATAATTCATTCATCGCACACTGTAACTGGGATGTCTGGAAACTTGCCATAAAGTGGCGCATAGCTCCCTCAAAATCATCCACCTTTCCCTTTTTCTCCGGGATATACTCGTCACTGTGTTTTTCCATTCCTGTCAGAAACCATGTCAAAGGTTCCATAAAGGCATCGTAATTCATGACTGTATCCCACTGGTCACCTTTTTCTAGCCAGTCTTTTGGATCGCCATAATGCTCCGCCAGAATAAGTGCTTCCGGGTTGGCTGTCTTAACTGCTTTTCGAAAATCCCTCCAAAATTTATGATTGAACTCTGAGGAATGACCTAAATCCGCCGCAACATCCAGACGCCAGCCATCTACATAATATGGTGCTGACACCCATTTTGCTGCGATGCCAAGAATATAATCGTACAACTCTTCCGAGCCTTCATAATTTAATTTTGGCAGCGTGTCATAGTCCCACCAGCCCTCATAAGTGGTGTTATCCGGCCAGGCATTTTCATCCCGGAAACCGAAGAAACTGCGGTAAGGGCTCTCTTTCGACAAAAATGCGCCGTCCTCATAGTCTCCGTTCGCATGATAGATTTTTTCCCGGTCTAACCATTTGTTGAACGAACCGCAGTGGTTAAACACACCGTCTAAAATAACTTTCATTCCTCTGGCATGAATCTCTCTGACCAGCTCCGCAAAAAATGCATTGCTCGCCTCTAAATTTTCCCGATTTGTGACACGGTTTACATAACGCGTTGCCCTGCTGTTATCCGTTGTCCCGGATTGTAAAAGTTCCCCCTCATCGACCACAATTTTTCCATAATGTGGATCGATATGGTCATAGTCCTGAATATCATATTTGTGATTGGATGGTGACACAAAAAGCGGGTTAAAGTAAATGACTTCCACGCCAAGATTCTGTAAGTAATTTAACTTCTGTCTCACGCCCTCTAAATCTCCGCCGTAAAACTCTCCAACAGAAAAATCGGACGGACACTGATTCCAGTCCTCCATTTTTTTACTCGGTGTCTGGATATAATAGTACTCATCCGTCAGCACATCGTTAGCCGGATCACCATTGTAAAAACGATCCACAAGGATCTGGTACATGACGGCCCCCTTTGACCACTCCGGTGTGGAAAATCCCGGAATGATGCAGAACCGGTAAGCATCCCGCCGCTCCTTGCTCACACCATAACGGTCAAAAAAGACATGCAGCAGACCGGAAGCCACCTCGAAATAATAGTAAAACGGCTCCTCTCCCATTGTCATCTCAACCGCATAATAGTCAAATTCACGATCACTTTCTGTTTTTTTCATTTTATAATGTTCACAATCTGTGCAAAGCCAGACGATATCCACGTTATTCTTTCCGGTGCGGAAACGGATCGTCACCTTTTCTCCTGCCTCCGGTTCCGTCGGATTGCGGTAATCTTTTGTTCCATCCGAAAACAGCGCCTCCTTCTTCAAAACCGGGCGCATCTGCATAATGTATTGTTGAATACGGTTTAATTCGTATACAGAATATTCTTTTGCCATGGTATTTGGCTCCCTTCAAAAAATCCTTATGATTATAGCACAAAAGTATCTATGCCGATGATTTTTCATTGTTTTTTCGCTTTTTTTCGTATTTTCAAAAATTTTAACCAAAATATATTTATTTTTTTGTTCTTTTGTGCTACACTTTCACCAAAACCAGTTTATGTCATGAACATATGACAATGAAAAACCAAAGGTTATACGATTTTATTTGAAGGGAATGAGTATCCAATTATTATGCCAAATATTTATTCTACAGAAAAATTTGAAAAAGAATTTACTTACTCCGGCAGTGACTTAGGTGCCACTTATACACCGGAAAAAACAACCTTCCGCGTGTGGGCTCCTACCGCGGACACTGTCACATTAAACCTTTATGGATCCGGCACTCCGGGCACAGACGATCTTTTGGAACAGCTCCCGATGACTGCCGATGTAAACGGAACGTGGATCGCTGAAAAAGAGGGCGATTTAAACGGCACTTACTATACTTATCTCGTATCTGTGGGCGGCAATGAAAATGAAGCCTGTGATCCATACGCCCGCACAACCGGTGTCAATGGCAAACGTGCTATGATCCTTGATCTTGCATCCACAGATCCTGATGGCTGGGAAAATGACACCAACCCCAATGCCGGCATGACTTACAATGACGCTGTCATTTACGAGCTTCATGTGCGTGACCTCTCTTCCGATGAGAGTTCCGGCATTCAGAACACCGGAAAATTCTTAGGTCTTACTGAAACAGGAACAACTACTGCCTCCGGCATTCCAACCGGCTTAGACCACATGAAGGACCTTGGGATCACCCATGTGCACCTGCTCCCGGTTTATGATTACGCCTCTGTCGACGAGACACAGTCAGACAAACCGCAGTTCAACTGGGGCTATGACCCGGAAAATTATAATGTCCCGGAAGGCTCCTATTCCACCGATCCTTACAACGGTGCTGTCCGTGTTGCCGAGATGAAACAGATGGTAAAAGTACTTCACGACAACCAGATCAGCGTGATCATGGATGTGGTTTACAATCATGTATACAATGCGTCAGATTTCTGTGTAAATCAGATCGTACCGGGCTATTTTTCCCGGGTAAACGAGGATGGAACATACTCCAACGGCTCCGACTGTGGAAATGACACTGCCTCCGAGCGTTCCATGGTGAGAAAGTATATTGTAGACTCTGTCAAATACTGGGCAGATGAATACCACATCGACGGTTTCCGTTTTGACCTTGTCGGACTGATCGACACCGAAACGATCAACGAGGTCGTCACAGAAGTTCACAAAACCCACCCGGATGTCATTTTCTATGGAGAGGGATGGACCATGGATACCGCTGTGACCAAAGACGGCTATAAAATGACCACGCAGCCAAATTCCACCGATGTTCCGGGATTTGCATTTTTCAGCGATACGCTCCGCGATGCTTTGAAAGGACATGTATTTTACACCACAAGGAAAGGTTATGTCTCGGGAGCCGCTGATCTTGCCGATACCGTCAAAGGCTGCTTTTTAGGCCAGGCAGGTGACTGGTGTACCACACCGGCTCAGAGCATTAACTACGCCTCCTGCCACGATAATATGACACTGTTAGACCGCATCACAAGATCAACGCCAGGCGTCTCAGAAGAGGACCGTATCCGCATGAACAATCTCTCTGCCGCCATTTACATGACTGCACAGGGCATTCCATTCCTGCAGGCAGGCGAAGAAATGCTCCGCACCAAGATCAATGCCTCCGGCGGTTTTTTGGAAAACAGCTACAATTCCCCGGATTCTGTCAACAGTATCAAATGGGATACGTTAGAAGATGAGACTTATCAGAATGTTTATAACTATTACAAGGGACTGATCGCCTTCCGCAAAGCCCATGCGGCGCTTCGCCTTACCAATGCAGATGATGTCAACGCAAACATCACTTCCGTGGACGGTCTCGACGAAAATGTGCTTGCATTCCGGATCAACGGCGGCGTGAATGGTGAAACGTCCGACGGCATTTTTGTGATCTTCAATCCAAACAGAGCAGAGACATCTGTCGCACTGCCAGATGGTGCATGGGATGTATGTGTCAACGCTGATCATGCCGGAACCGAAGCACTGACAACCGTTTCCGGTTCTGTTTCCGTGGAACCAATTTCTGCCATGGTACTCGTAAAAAAGGAATCATAAAAAAATAGACAATTGCGATTCTATAAGTTTCGCAATTGTCTATTTTGTCTTTACTCCGTAATCTCGATCTGGTTATCTTCCGGTCCTAACACAGTGCTCTCGTAATAGCCATCCCCGGTAATACGCGGACCACTTAAAACTTCGTAACCTGCCTCATACAGTTTTTCGGTGATGGCATCCACTTTCTCTCTGCTTCCCACTGAAATTGCGATATGGATATAGCCCATCCGCACCAACACTTTCTTCTGATCCTGCATTTCCGGCAGATTCATCAGTTCCAGCCTTGTTCCCTCATCAAACGACAGAAAATAGCTTTTCAGTCCTGTTTTTGGATTATGATATAACTCTCCCGCTTTTGCCCCAAAAAAGCGGATGTAAAACTCCTTTACCACTTCCAGATCTCGTACATACATTGCAATATGTGATATTCTCATGTCCTTTTCCCCCTTCCGGCGTTACTGTTTCTCATACCCCGTTCCAGTAACAATAAGCTTCCTTGATTCCTTCTCCTGCCCGGATACCCGATTTTACTCTGCCCGGACTGCCCAGCGCATCTTCGTAGATCTCGCTCTTCCGTTCTGTGCACATTCCTCTGCGGATGGTCTCACAACATCATTTGCGATTTCAGAATAAACACCTTCTTTGTATCCCTGTTTTAACGCTTTTTTTACAAGTTTATCTTCCCCGGAGTGAAATGTTAAGATTGCTGCTCTTCCACCCGGTTTCAAGGCACCCGGCAATTTTTCCATAAATTCGTATAACACTTCAAACTCGTTGTTCACGTCAATGCGGAGCGCCTGAAATGTTCTCTGACAGGTTTTCTTAACCGTATCCTTTTTCTCCTTCTCCGGAAGAAAACTTAAGGTCTCCTCGATCACCTCACGAAGCCTCGTTGTTGTGTCGATCGGCTTTCCATGTTTCCGCTCAGTCACAATCGCATGTGCCAGTTCCTCTGCATATGGTTCATCGGAATTTTCCCAGAGCATGCCTGCAAGTTCGCCCTCGTCGATCTGTGCCAGACGTTCCGCTGCACTGATTCCCTTTTCCGGATTCAGCCTGAGATCCAATGGTCCGTCCACTTTAAATGAAAATCCGCGGTCCGGGTTATCAATCTGCATGGACGACACTCCAAGATCAGCCAGCACAAAATCAAATCCTCCGGCTTCTTTTGCAATCTCATCGATCGTGCAGAAATTCTGCAGCCTGATAGTCAGAATGTCTTCCCCAAACCCGGCATCCGCCAGACGCTTTTTTGTCTTTGCAGACTCGATGGGATCAACATCTGTCGCATACATATGACCCTGCCCTTTTAAGCATTCCAGCATCGCTTTTGTGTGTCCGCCATAACCTAATGTTGCGTCAAACCCGGTCTGCCCAGGTTTGATCTGCAAAAAATCGATGATCTCCCTCACCATAATGGATATATGCATTCCCGCCGGTGTACTGCCTTTCCGGATCACTTTCTCGATCGTATCCTGATACTTCTCCGGGTTCAGTTCCTTGTATTTTTCCTTATAATTTCTCGGATACTTTCCCTTGTACCGCACACGTCTCTTGTGCGGTTCTTCCTGTATATTCTGGTTTTCCTGACTCATAGCTTGCTCCTGTTATCATTTATGCAACATTTGCGAAACTCAATTTTATGAATATTACGAAAAGTTAACAAGATCAACGAAAACACGCTTCCGCTACGTGTCACTCGCAACGGTACTAAGAAGCCAGTCACGACTAACAGTCGTTCCTGCCTTCTAAGAACCGGCGGTTCCCCAGTGTTTTCTTTTGCTCTTGTCAACTTTCCGTAATTTAATTCACGTTTTCTCAGAGTTTCGCAATTGCCTGAATTTTTATCCAACAACCAATGCGAGATATCCCCAATCCCATACCAGCTCCTCAAAACTGTTCTCCAGATATTCGTAGATATCTTCCTCATCATAGCCTGTCATACGGCAGATAATAACAATATAATCTCTGACCGTCTCATATGCAATCTCTTTTTGTCCATCCAACAGCCAGCGCAGAAAAATGCTGTGTCTGATCACACCATACTCCATGGCGATCCACTGATATTGCACCAGCAGACTCTCCAGATCTCCTTCCGGCATCAAAAGGTCTGCGTTGAACTCATTGATGAGGAATTTCCGCATCAGTGGGTTGTATGCCTGAAATTCACTTTCAAATGCATGCATCCTGTCTGCCATTTCAGTTTCCAGATCTGCATTCTGTTCTGCCGCATCTGCCGGATTTCCTATATTTTCAAACAAACCCGAAAGTTCTTCCGCTTTCTCAATGACCGGGTTCAGATAATTCCGGTATAATCCCTCTTTCCGGTAATTAACGGCAATATCCTGTAACAGCTCATTCCGTTCCTCCATCGTTGCAAATGGATCACGCTCTATCTCCTCAATTGCCCTCCTAAGCTGCTGCTGATTTTCTGTAGAAAAATAATCTTCGGCAAGCTCTGATAATTTTTCATCCTGCCCACACTTATCAAAAAGTTCCCTTATGATATAAAATCCACAGAGCAGGGATTCCTCCACACGATAGTCCTCATCCAGAAATAACTCTGTCAGCTTTTCCCGGATATAAAAGCGTGCGTGCTCTCGCAAGAATGGATTTTCTGTCTGCTCCGATTTCTGTTCGATTTTCCTGGCATAAATTCTCTGCGGTTCCTCTTCCCGCAACAGGTCAATGACTGCCGGACAGCATGGCATTAATGTCTCTTCCTCATGTGTCTTGAAGCGGTGTACTTCCCGCGGAAATACTGCACAGGTTTGCGATAACACGTTGTCTCCATATGTGGTCACAAGTTTACATAACTTGTTTTCGTTCAAAAAAGGACATTTGTGTTCTCCGGTCAGTTCTATCACCCGTCCGCCGTCTTTTTTCGTTGTATAGGCACTCAGATTCTTTTTCTGTGGCAGGACATCCTCCGGCGGAAAAATCTTCTTCCATTTCCGGTTTGTATCTGCATCTACGCCGATCTTCCACTCCTGACAGCAGGTGATGGAACACTGATCTGCGATGCATGCAAATTTATCGTAATAATCCGGGCGGATTCTTTTCATAGTGTGTAACTCCTTGTACTTCCTAAATCATTGTATTACCGATCCAATACCATCCACTCTTACATTCTTTTCCTTAAAAATTGTTACCTACATTCAATATACCACTTTACACATTTAAAGTGTCTTAATATTTCATTAACTTCCATTTTTGCATAGTAAAAAGGACAGCCTGTCGATCAGCTGTCCTCTTAGGAGAAGGTATTTTTACTATGGGGTATAGCAAAAACTATATATAATGTATTGGGGGGTTTTTACGGTTATTATAATATCATGATTGTGCGAATAAGTGTGCACAAAGTTCACAAAAATTGCGAGTTATTTTTGTGCAATTTTACATATTTTTTGTAGTTTTATATGCTGTTAACGAATGCATAAAAACCACCACATTAATTCTATACTATACGTCAATTTTTCTTTATATTCAAACTAAACCGGAGCGCCAAGTGAGGAGCGACGTAAATGATGGAATACTTTTTTATACTCCTTTTACACATGAAAAAAACGCCTGTATTTCTACAAGCGGTTCAATGATTTATCATTTATTTATCTGTTGTACTGTCTCCGAACAAAATCCGCATGTAATCACGGCGGGCATAGAGAATACGGTCAATATAAACTTCGCTTCCGTAAGCACGGTAAAAGCTAATGTAATTGTCACTTATAATAAAACGATAATCACTCTCTATATCCGCAATCGAAGATAGCGGAGCTCCGGTCTGTGCATAGTTTTGTAAAATGCGGAGGCTCTTTGTAATTCGACTTACGGTTGCTAATGCTGCGGATGGGTTCAGTAACTCTTCCTCATTATAGGATTTGATTTCAAAAAGATCATTTTGAGCTTCTTCTGATAAATGCAAATTATTCATTAACAATCCCGAGGTTCTTCTCCACGGCTTCCAATGTCAGCCAGCCTTTCTCTTCGCCAGATTTCGGCCTTTTGCAAGTTCATTCATCAGCCGGAGGGTTGCCTGTGTCTTTTCAAAGTCCTGCATATCGAGAATTGCATATCTGCCGCGCCCGTTCTTTGTCAGAAAAACCGGAGCACCAACAGCCACATCATGCAGCACGTCGCTGTAATTTCGCAAATCGGAAATAGGTTTGATATTTGGCATATTGCTTAACTCCTTTCAACCATAATATATCCCAATCTAATAATTCATCTACTGTATCTGGCAACAATTATTGTATTCCTCCGCCTGGTTCATCAAACCAAGATGCTATACTACCCGATTTTACATTAATTGGTTCAACAACCTCAAATACACTATATGGTCTTTGGACTGTTCCTGGTGCAACCGCTCTCATTTCATACGGAGTTCCTTCTAGCAAAGTAAATGAACCATAATCACTTCCATACCTATCTATTCTTGTTCCTGGTTGTAACACTTTATCCATTCAGTAAAATTAACAAGTGTCTATTAATTAACTTCATGGATTCTTAATTGCTTCTGGGCAATCATGACGGTTAATTAATAGATGCACAGGAGTTATAGGTTGTTAGATGTCCGAAAGTATAACCATAATTAAATACTATAATTTGAATATTTTCCCAGTATTACTATCTAAAAAGAATTTCTTTCCATTCTCTTCTACTAATTCTATATCCG
>OGEP01001046.1_pt1 | contig 33120 bp, 30 predicted proteins | sample 1570721 | NCBI WGS metagenome assembly OGEP01 (sample SAMEA2582131, study PRJEB24529) | metagenome | biome: Human gut stool | place: China | collected 2011 | reverse complement strand
TTCGGTGATACTGCCGTATTTAAAGAGTTTTCTGCTGAATTTGAGGACGGAAGCGTAACATGTATCATGGGAAGTTCCGGAATTGGAAAGACGACACTGCTGCACATACTAATGGGCCTTGAAGACTATGACGATGGACGTATTACAGGCATAGAAAATAAAACCATGGCGGCGGTATTTCAGGAGGACAGGCTTTGCGAAAACCTAACGGTGTCAGCTAATATACGCATGACCGGAGGCAAGGACGAAAAGGGAATATCGGAACAGGAAGTCGTTAAATATCTTGAAATCATCGGCATGAAGGATATGGCAGGTAAACAGGTCTCTGAACTTTCCGGAGGTATGAAGCGGAGAGTGGCAATACTTAGGGCTGTTCTTGCAGATAGGGATATTGTGTTTTTTGATGAGCCTTTAAAAGGTCTTGATCAAGAAACGGAAAAAAAGGTGATGGAGACTATAGTGCCGCTGTTAAGTGGTAAAACTGTACTCTGGGTGACCCATAGGGAAGATGAAGCAGCCTATTTTAAAAATGCAAATATGCTTAAATTGTAGAGGTAATTATGGATTATAATTCAATGCTTAAAACAGCAAAAGAGAATATGGAAAAATGTCATGTGTGCCCCGTATGCGATGGCAGAGCCTGTGCCGGAAAGGTGCCTGGCCCCGGAGGAAAGGGCAGTGGCAGCTCTGCAATCAGAAATTACAGTTGGTGGCGTGAGCATGTGAAAATACATATGGATGTGGTAACAGAATCCTTTGAACCTGAAATATATACAGAATTAATTGATAGTATTTTTTTAATTGCTTTTAACATATAATTATAGAACGATAAAAATATAAATCATTTTAACTAATTTTTCTCGATAAATAAAGATTATTCGAGATATAAATCATTGATTTTATTAGCTTTATGATTTTTAAAACTTTTCTAAATATATTAATCGAGATATATCTTTTAGTTTATCGAGATATATGTTATAATATACTTGAATATTTTTAATATTGAGGTGAAAATATTATGGCTAATAAAGTTACAAGAACTTTATCTGAAGAAGAGATTATAAAAATTTTTAGATACCTTTCTTTAGATGTTAAACAGATGCTTTTTCTTCAATTGAATACAGGACTTAGAATTTCAGATATTATTTTATTAAAACAGAAGGATATTATGTTTGGTAAATTAGAAATTAAAGAGCGTAAAACTGGAAAACCTCAGTTGACTAGAATAAATATGGATGTAGTAGAATATTTATTTAAACATAAAATATATGATGGAGAATATATGTTTTGGGATGAAAAATGTAATCCTAAATCTATTATTAGAAAAGTGGAATGGCAAATTCAAAAAGCTTGTGATATGGAAAATATCAATAGTGAATTTATTTCTACTCATAGTTTTAGAAAAACTTTTGCCACTGATGCCTATAATAGAACTAAGGATATAGTTGTAGTTCAAGAATTATTAAACCATAGTAGTGCAGCAGTTACTCAAAGGTATATTCGTATCAACAAGGAAAAAGTTGATGAAACAAGAGAAAAAACGGCAATAGGATTTAAGGCTATATAATGAATAATATTTTAAAAATTATAATTTTATAATTTATTTTTATCGGATTTTATCATATAATATAATATATTGAATAGTAAATATGAATACCAATAGTTATAGAAGATTCTAAAAGAATTATAGAAATTAATTGTTATTATGTAGATAAAACTAAATTTACTGAGGATAGATTAGTTGATAGAGTTATGGTTTATATATGTATGTTTTGTAAGTAGTTAGTTTTTTATCCATAAATATACTAATTCATTTATCAAATTCTAAATTAGTAGTTGATGACAATACAGTTTTCAATATATTTTTGAAAGAATTTATGGAAGTTAAGTGCAGCTGATATGATATAACAAATCTAAAAATAAAATTTATAAATAATTAAGTATATATTTTTCTAAATATGAAAAAATATATTCTTCAATTGACTTTAAAAGTGATTTCTTAGTTTTAAAAAACTTTGATAGTAAAGGAAAAATTAAACGATTATTTGTAAAAATAAAAAAATTTAATTATTGTAAACATTGAATTTATCTTAATAAAAATTTGATAAATAAGGAGGAGCATGATATGGGATTATTTATATTCTTAACAGTAGCTATATATTATCTTGTCTTAAATGGTGGTTCATCTGAATCTAGTCCTTTAACAGAAATATGGGCATTCATACTAGCAATTATATGTTTTTCAATTGGATTAATGTTATAAATATATAAGTCCTCACTTAGGTCTGAATTCTTACAAAAAATAGCCAAATAGAGGGAGTTTTCAATATTTTTGTTGAAGACTCCCTTTCTATTTGACTACTGGTAATATAACCTCATATAAATTAAATACACTTTTTAGCAACAAAAAAACTCTTCAAATTTTTTGAAGAAAGTCTTAAATTATTCATTAGACCTAGGTAGTTACTATATATTTATGTATCTTTAGTCAAAAAAGTGCCCTTTATACACTTATCATTTTCTTTTTTCTATAAAAATAACAATCTATGTATTTAAAAAAGATTTAAATTAATTTACAAAGCTTTTCTTAATTCTTTTATATAAAAAATCCTACATCATCTAAAAGTTAAAAAAAGGTTATTATATTAATAATCTATTTCGTATTTAAAACTTCTTCATATAAAGCATTAATTTCTAAAAGTTCTTTTTTAAAACTTTTCTAAATATATTTTGAGTGAATTCAACATTTAAAATTACTCTATAATTTTTAAAGCAGAATCAATTTTTCTGAAAAATCATTAATTTTATTTTTTAACTATATCCTAACCTTTCTTCATAATTCCTACAATTTTTTAATTTTTAGCTGTAAGACCTTCACTCAATATATTTTGCTTATATTTTATTATCTAATAATTCCTTTATTTTTATTAAATACTTCCCTATCTTCTCTAAATTATTATTCTCTTCTTCAGTTTTATTATCTTTCTTATAAAACTCACTCAAAATAGTTCCTATATTTAAAATTTCATTTTCTAAATTATCATTGAAAAAAGTAATTCCTTCTAATTTTTCTGTTTTAAGTTTTAAAACTTTTTTATTTTCAATTTGATACTTTAAATCTTCTTGTGTCATCTCATAATTTTTAAATTTCTCAAATAATTCCTTATTTTTAGATAACAACTCTATTTCTAAAATACTCATCTTTGCAATAATATCTTGTAATCCTTCTGAAACATTAATATATAATTCATAACGTTTTCTCAATCTTAATACTGTTCTTGGATTTATTTCTAATACATCTAAAAATTTTTTATATATACTATTATATTGATTACTCTTTTTTCCTTTACTTAATTTTTCAAAAACTTCTGTAAAAAATTTTCCTAATTCTATTTGCATATTCTTTCTATAGTTAAAGTATTCTTCCATTTTTAGATTTAAATACTCATTTATCTCATTATCAGTTGTAAAATTATAATTACTATCAACTATCCCTACTTCACCAGAGGCTGATATTTCTATTATTCCTAATTTTTTTCTTGCTTCATATATTTATCCTCTTACTTTTTATTTGTAAATATTTTTTCAATTTTACTTAATAAATTATTTACTTGAATTTTTTCTTCTTCTGATAAATCATTAACTTTATTGTTAAACTCATTAAATATGAAGTTTACTCTTTCTGCTATTTCAAAAATTTCAAGCTTAGGTTCATCAGGAGTAGATAAAGTAATAACTTTATTCTCTAATAATGCTTTTATATCTTTTTCATTAGCACCATCGTTTAATAATTCAATTGCTGTTTGTTCAACTTTTTCTTTAAATATTAAATCTATTACTCTACTTGAAAGTAATGATACTGTCTTTTGACCATTAATATCCTTCATTCCTTGAAATAATTGATATCTTCTTCTATACCTTAAAGCTGTCATTCTATTCATGTTAATACTTTCTAGCCATTTAATATATATTCCATCTGGACTTCCTTGTTTTTTTAGTTCTCCAGCTACTTCTTCAAATAACTTTCCTAATTCTAATGCTGAATTTGAAATAGTATTTAAAAATCTTATACTACTCTTTTTTAATAACTCTTGTATCTCTTTATTATCTGATATTTCATTAATCATATTCAATAATGGAATATCTTCTTCATTATAATCAACTAATGTTGATTGACTCATTAACTCTTTTTTCTTATTAGCTTCTTTCTCTGCTATTAAATTAAATCTATTTTTTAGCATTTCTGCTGGATTTGACTTTTTCATAATCCTCTCCTTACTTTAATAATTCATGTAATAGTTGTAAATATGTTTCTTGAACTTCTGTTATTTGTTTATTAGAATATTCCCATACTGTCTTTTGATTATTTATCATCTGTTCAATAAAAGATAATTTAGGAATTATTGGACAAAATATTTCTGTTCCTTCTAAAGCAAATAGAAGCTGTTCTTTCCATTCTTCTTGTACTTTTGTTTTTTCATATCTATTTATTACAATAGCAGCTATTTTTTCCAATATTTCTTCATCTGAATTTATTAAGTTTAAAACTCCTTTTATTGTTTTTCTGTCACAATAGGTAGGAATTACTAATTTATCTGCACATTTTACAAAAACACTATCTACTTCTAATAGTGGTGGAGAATCAATTATAATAATATCATATTCTTTTCTCTTAGCTTCAAGATAACTCGGAATTGCTTTTAAAAATTTATCTGAAAACTTATACTCTTTTAATGGAAGGTAAAAAAAGTTATCTCTTAATCTCAATGTTTCTCCTCTTCCATAAAAAACATCTTCTTTTAATCCATTCTTTACTTCAAAATCTTCTGGATATAGGTCATCAATTATATTATTTTGAGCATCTGTTGATATTACTAAAGTTTTTTTACCTAGCAAAGCAAACCCATGTCCTAATTCTTTAGCTATCTCTGTTTTCCCTACTCCTCCTTTATTATTTTTTACATCTATGATTAGTCCCTCTTTTACTTCCATATCCTCTTTCTCCTTAACTTTTTCAATAATAATTTTATTATCCCTTTTATCTAATTCAACTAATCTATCCTCCTTATTTATTCCTAAATCTGAAATAATTGGTAATGGAATAAATAATTTATAGTTATAATATGTTTTTTTTATTCCATTTTCCTCTTTATCATATGGTTGAACCGCTAATTCTTTTGTTGTTTTCAATAAGATAAGTTTATCCTTTTCTTTTTTTATTTCATCTTTAAACTCTGGAAGAGCTTTAAAAAATTCTATAACATTATCTTTATATACTAAATTTATTTTTTTTTCATCTGAAGAAATACCTATATATTCTAATAAATCTTTTGATAATGATAATCTTGCTTGACTTATTTTTCCATCTTTTTTTAAGGCAAGACTTATGTTTATCTGCTTTTTCATATTTCCCTCTTTTCAATTTTATATTACTATGTAACACTGTATTACATAGCTTTATTATATCATATCAATTTTATTTACTCAACACCGAAAAATTTTATTCGATAAGAAAAAAGAAAAAACTGTATTTTAGAATTAATCCTTCAATTTATCCTAACATACAGTTTTAACTTTGTAACACTGTGTTACATACTTATTTTATATTCTGCTATAAATCTCTTATATTCAAATTCATTTTCAAAGAAATAACTACTCTTTTGGTAATTAGCAGCATTAAGTTTTCTAATATTTAATGTTATAGCAATACTTCCATTCTTAAAAAAGTGAATTTTCATATAATACCTCCTTGAATTTAGAGGTTTAATATGATATAATCTATTTGCCAGATAGGGGTATATCATATTGATTGCCTCTTTTTTATTTTATATTTTGATTATACCATATTATTTTAAAAAAATCAACACCGAATTTTAAAAAACGATAATAGGGGTTGATTTTGACTCTTCATTCTATTTTTAATTTTTTTCCATTTTTAAATTGACAATATTATTACGCTATGTTTTACTATATATAGCTAAGTCTACTAGTAGATTTTCTGTACTATATAAAATATAAATCATGGAAGGATTTTAATTATGTTGAAAAAATTATTTGCTATATTAGTTTGTGTCATAGCTTTATTTGGTTGTGGAAATAAAGTTGAAATTTTAGATAAAGATATACAGAAAGGTTTAAGGAAACAATTTCTATACCAAATATAGAAGAAGAACTAAAGAAAACAAAAAATATAAGAGCAAATTATAATGGAGAATTATTAACATTAAAAGATACTAGAAGCAGAAATGAAGTATTAGATGGAACATATTATTTTCCCTATCAAAATATACATTTGATTGCAATAAATATAAGGAATAACAAAGTAAATAGAGAAATGTTAAAATATAAATATACACCACTTTATTCATTAACTCCTTTTAGTTTAGAATCAATCGCACAAACAAAAAATGGAAAAATCGTAGGTAAGAACTATCACTATATAACAAATTATCATTCTGATTTAGAATCGTGTGTAAAAGGAGAATATATAGAGAGATTTAATTCTTGAAGGAGATATAAACAGACTCTTCCGAGTAAATTTAGAGATGGATACAAAGATGATAAAAAAGTATTAGATTTTGACGGAGTATATAAAGATTTCGATATTACCATTCAATGGTATCTTTATGACGAAGATAAAGGTGCTTATTCTTTTAGAATACTTTTAAAAAAGAAGACTATGATAAAATTTTACGGAGAAGTGAAAGAAATGGAAATATCTTATTTGATGTATAATAGTCTTTTGGATGAATACATCATAAGATATAGAGGTGTAGAATATGATAAGAAAAATTTTATAGGTTTATATTTAGAGCTACGTTCTCAATTTACTGCTTATAAACATATAGATGTTAATAGAATAATAAACTTTAACGGAAACGAAATTAATATCAAAACTGATAACCATAATACAAATATAAATTCATCAAATGAAATAAATGAATTAATTAATAAAATAGATGGAATGATTGAAGAAAAAATTAATAATGTAATAGAAAAACAAGATAATATTAATGATTTTATTAGAATGATTGTTAATAATACAGATAATTATAGAACAAATAATATAACTCTGGAAATAGATATCTTTAGTATAAGAAGCAATTTTGTTGGTTATATTGTAAACTTAGTAGATAATGAAGTTGAAATACTGTATAATAGAGAAACAAAAGAATTAATTCCAATAAAAAGTTATGAAAAAACTATCCAAATGAATTTAGAATATTTTGATGAGAGAAATAAAAATAGAGTAATTAGAGATTTGAGCAAATATATAGCTCAAAATATTGATAAGAAAAAAATAATGATGTTAATTATTCTTGGTGTTATATAGCAGAGATATGGATTGGTAACGAAAAAACTATACTATTGCCTGGTAAAATAAGTTTTTTAAAATATTATTAAAAACATATTAAAAATTTTTATAAAAATAGATAAAGAATGAATAGTAACTAAAAAAGTTCCATATGGAGATTTCTATGGCTGTATAAATTATCCTATATGTAACTTCACTTATAGTATTGAAAAGTATGAAAAATTAAACAAATAAGATTTAAGGAGAGAATAGAAAATGGGAATAATAATATCTATAATAATAGTTAGTTTTTTCACTTATATGATTTTTATGTTAATTTATGCAACTATCAAAAATTCTCTTAATAAGCCAAAAGAAGATGAAAATGTAGAAACTAAAAGTTATACAAACAACTCAACGTTAAGTAACCAAAGTTCAGAAAAAAGAGAGATAAAAAATAAGAAAAGAGATATCTCAATAAAATCGAAAGATTTTCCTAAATATGTAGATCCTACAATTGAGTTTATATCACATGAAATAAAATGGCCAGAAAAAAATATAAAATTTGAGTGTGGAAAAAGAGTAGAAGAATTAATAAGAGAAGCTGTTATTCAAAAAAGAAATGGGAACTATAAAGAATCTAGTAAAATATATAAAAATATTATAAATAGTTATGGCCCATCTGGAATTGTATACTATTCTTGGGCTAAAACTTTAATGTGTGAAGGGCATTATATAGAGTCTTTAATGCTTTTAAGAGTAGCAATGAATTCCCATTATGAAACTTATGGATTTGATGACCAAAATTTCCATTTCCATATAGATATGATAGAGAATAGATTGGAAATGAGCTTTAATATATTCCATGATTATATGAAATCAATATCTGGAAATAGTAATTATAAGTTTCCAGCATATTCAGATGTGGTTTTAAACTTAAATGATAAATAAAACTGAAAGAGATGGATTACTTTCCATCTTTTTTTATATATGTAATTACTTTTTTAGATTGACATGGTTTAAATAAACATTATATAATGAAACTGTATGAATTGGAGGGGATTTATGGATTTAGATATAATTGAAATCAATTTAGATTTAGCTAAAGAAGAACAAATTTTCGAAGAAATAGAAGAGAAAAAAAATGAATTGATAGATAATGAAGTTAATGAAAAATATATTTCTAAATATAATTCTTATTTATCAAAATTAAAAAGTAATCAAGATAAAAAAAATGAAAAGAGTAATCTAATTAAACAAAAACATAAAGAACTAAAAAATGCTAAACGATTTTTTAAAATAGAGACTGAAAAAATTGAAGAAAGATGGATTGCCAAAAGAGAAAAACTAATATCAGATAGACTATCTCTTACCGAATCAGAAAATAATATTATGAATAAAAAGATAAAAGACCTTACAGATTGGTATAATAATCAAAATATTATTTCTAAAGTAATTTTATTTTTTCAAAAGTATAATCTAGCTGATGAAAAAAATAAAATAGAAAAAGAACATAGAAAAACAATTTCATGTATAGATGAAAATTTTAGAAAAGAAATTTTTTTAGCAAAAGGGGAATATAAAGAAAAATTAAATGAATTAACTTTGAATACAGAAAAGCAAGAAAAGAAATTAAACGAAGAAATATCTTCTTTAGCTAATGAACTTAAACAACACAAATATAATATCTATAGATTTAAAACAAATATAAAATATATAGAATCTAATGATATTTTGATAATTGATGATCTATACAATCAAGTTAATGATATTTGTAATTATAAGAAATATCCAATGAAAAAGCTTATAAAAGATTTAGAATTTTTTTCTGAGCAAATTCTTTCAAAATATTCAAATCATATTAAGGTTATTGTACATGATGAATTTCATGGATTAAAAAAGTATATAGACGAAAGAATAATGTTTTTACCTGATACTAAAAATAATTTTATAAACAATGAACTTGAAAAAACAGAAGAACTTTTATCAAATATTGATGGAAAATCTCTAGATAACCAACAACGTACAGCTGTTGTTACAGATGAAGATAATATTCTAGTCGTTGCTGGAGCAGGTTCTGGAAAAACATTAACTATATCTGCTAAAGTAAAATATCTTGTGGAAGAGTTGGAAGTAAATCCTAGAGATATCCTTCTAATAACTTTTACAAAAAAGGCGGCAGAAGAAATGGAAGTTCGTATCAAAGAGAAATTAGGAATAGATATAAAAGTTAAAACATTCCATGCTTTAGGATATGAAATATTATCAAACTTTGAAGACAAAAAATCAGATATTTATCCTGGTCCAGAAGCTTTTGTAAAACAATTTAAAAAAGAAGTTGAATTAAAAGATGAAGAATTTGCAATGTTACTTTTTAAATACTTATCTGTATATATCTATCCATATGTAGATCCTGAGAGTTTTTCATCATTAGGAGATTTTTATAAAAGAAATAAGCTAACAGGTATGGAAGCTATTAAAAATAAGATAAATAATGTTTTTAAAAGAAATAATAATGCTATATTAAATGTATTATTAGATAGTTTATCTCATACTCTTGAAGTTTTAAATAATAACATTAAACTTTTTGAAAAAAGGAAGGCTATTGACAATTTAGAAGAGATAGCTATAAATTTATTAAAAAAAATAGAAAATGAAAAGCAAAATGAAGAAATAATAGAACTTTTAAATGAATTTATTAATAAATGTGAAGAAATAAGAGAAGAAGAAACAGGAACTATTCAAGAAAAAATAAATGAAATGGTATTAACTTTAGATAGAAAAAAACGTTCAATAAAAAGAGAACAAATGAAAAGTATAGAAGAAGTTGTTATTGCAAATTTCTTATTTGTTAATGGTATTGAGTACGAATATGAACCTGAATATAAATATGTTACTTCATCTAAAAGTTATAGACAATATAAACCTGACTTTTATTTACCTGAATACAATATTTACATCGAACATTTTGGAATAAATGAAAATGGAAGATGTCCTCAATATTCAAGAATAGAAGAAATGAGGTATTTACAAGGAATACAATGGAAGCGTGATATACATAAAGAAAACGGAACCATTATGGCAGAAACATATTCATTTGAACATAAAAAAGGATTATTAATTGATAAACTAAAAAAAATATTAGAAAAATATAATATTCCATTAAATCCAATGACTAAAGAGGAAATTTTAGAAAATATTATAGCATTAAGTGAAAGTGATACAATACTAGATTTTTATAAGTTATTAAATACTTTCTTAAATTTATTTAAAGCTTCAAACTTCAATGAGGCACATATTGATCAGTTCAGAAAAGAAGCTTCTAATGAAGTAAACGATTATGTAAAAAATAAACATATACTTTTTTTAGATATTTTTGAGAGATATTATAAAGAATATCAACAAATGTTAAAAGATAATAATCAAATTGATTTTAACGATATGATTAATAAAGCAACTGGGTATCTACAAAATAATAATTTACCTAAAGAATTTAACTTTAAATATATAATAATAGATGAATTCCAAGATATTTCTGTAGCTAGATATAAATTAATAAAATTAATAAAGGATTTAGCTACTTCAAAAGTAATGGCAGTTGGAGACGACTGGCAAAGTATTTATAAATTTGCAGGAAGTGAAATTTCTTTATTTACAAATTTTGAATCTTATTTTGGAGATTCAGAAATATTAAAAATAGAAAAAACTTACAGAAACTCTCAAGAGTTAATAGATATTGCAGGTCGTTTTGTTATGGCTAATAAGGAGCAATTTATAAAAAATCTAGTTTCAGATAAAAGAAAAGATCAAGTTGTTCAATTAGTTGCATATAATAATTTTACTATGTCCGATGACCTTGATACAGACTCTAATTCTTTAACTCGTAAAATTATAGAAATTTTAGAGAGTTTTGGAAATGAAACAAAAAAAGTAGCTCTATTAGGTAGAAACAATTATGATATCGAAGCTTTGAAAAAAAGTAAATTCTTTTACCTTGAGGAAGAAGATGGAAAAACTAAAATATCGACAGAACTATTTCCAGATTTAGAAATAGAATTTATGTCAATTCATAAATCTAAAGGATTAGAAGCAGATGAGGTTATAATTATTAATAACAAGAATTCAGTAACAGGATTCCCGAATCAAATAACGAATGATTCAGTATTAGGATATGTTTCTATAGATAGTGAATCTTATATGTTTGCTGAAGAAAGAAGATTATTTTATGTAGCTTTAACTAGAACAAAAAATAGAGTGTATTTATTATATCCAGAAGATTATTCTATCTTTATTCAAGAATTGATGAATTATAATTCACCTAATATAGCGAATACATTATTAGATAACACTGAAAGACCAATATCTTGTCCTACATGTAAAACGGGACATCTAGTTGCTAAAAAAGGAACTAAAGGGTTAACTTTTTATTCTTGTAGCAACTATCCTCAATGTGACTTTAAAATTACTGATCTAAAATATGTTAAAAGTAAGGTTAGATGTCCTAAGTGTGGTGGAGTAATGCAACTAAAAAAAGGTCCATACGGAGATTTCTATGGTTGTATAAATTATCCAATATGCACTTTTACTTATAGTATAGAAGAATATGAAAAATTGAAATAAGGAAAGTGGTTATATTTATTATTGTAGATATAGATGAGTTGCTTTCAGGGAGAGTGTAATTAATTTTGTGTATTTACTCTCTTGATTATTAGAAATTAAACTAGTTAGTAGAGACTGAAGAACTTAGATGTTTTTCAGTCTCTCTTCATATTCTATTGCCAATTGTCCTCTAATTAAGTATCAGTCTCTTGCATATCCTAATTTTAATTAAAAAAAGTTGACCTCGTAAAATCCTTTTTAAGCCCTTTTTAAAACTTTATATGACTTATACCTCGTTTTAAAAATATGGGTTTTAATTTCTTTTCTATCTTTTTTAACTTTTTTTCATCTATCTCAATATAATATTTGAGTCTATATATTATTTTTTGAAAGATTAGTTCTCTTTCCTTTAAACTTAACTGCTTTATATAATTTTCTAATAATTTATATATTTTTTTATTTTTATTTTTTAGCAAATATAAATCTTTATCATCATCAGTAAATGATGTAAATTTATAAATAATAGTTCTTTCCATAAAAACTAGAAGCTTTTGATAATTTTCATCATTAAAGTAGATAAAATCATCTATTTTATTGTACTTTACCCCATCTAGATAATATATATTTTTAAAACTTTTATCTACTGTATGAACTTCAAAAAATGGAGCATATTCATTTAAATCTTCATCTTCTTCAAATTTATCTGGAGTTTCATCTACGATTGGATATTTAAATTCTAATAATTTATCTCCTTTTTTCAGCTTCGATATTTCTGGAACATAGAAATCAGGGCTTAATATTTTATCTATACCATCATCATATGGGTCATATGATGGATTTAAATCTTTATCTTTTTCAAATTTATCTGAAGTTTCGTCTACAGTTGGATATTTAAACTCTAATTTATCTCCTTTTTTCAGTTTCGATATTTCTGGAACATAGAAATCAGACTCTAATATTTTATCTATATGATTAGCATCTAAAGTATCAAAAAGTCCATCTCTTTTTTCACTCTTATATTTTGAGATATTATTTTGAGAAAGTATACTTCCTTTTATTCTATAAAGGGTAGCCCTACTTAATCCACTTAATTTAATACAGTCAGATAACTTAATACTTTTACTTAACCAAGCCTTAATATATCTTTCTTGTTCAGTGGTAAGATTTTTTTGCTTATTTGGTCTTCCCACTTCTCTTCCAGTTTTTTTTGAATATCTTTTACCATTATCATTAACTGGCATAGAATCAATACCTTGTCTTTGTCTAATCTTAGTTCTTTTTAATTCTTCTTCAGCAAGAGTAGTGTAAACTTCTATTAAAATATTATTAATCATCTCAATTATAAGTTGATTTTTTTCACCTAGCTCTATTTGAGTAGTTGGTAAGTCATCTACTATGAGTCTAATACCTCTTTGTTTAAGCTCTCTTAATTCTTCAAGAGCTTGTTCCTTATTTCTTCCCAATCTATCCAAGCTCATTACAATTAAGGTATCTCCTTTTTGCAATTCTTCCTTTAGATTTTGATAAGCTGGTCTGTCAAAATTTTTACCTGTTGCTTTATCAATAAATACATCAGAGTTCCTCAATCCATATTTATCCTTTAAAGCTAATTGTCTATCTTCATTTTGTTCCTTAGTGGAAACACGTATATATAGATATTTTCTCATATAAGTTCCTTTCTATAATAGAAAAGAGAGATTTCTCTCTCTTTAGCTATCTTTCTATTTTATGATATACTCTTTTTCCATCAAAAACCAGTGCTATGTTTGTTATATCATTTATTCCCTCTCTTTTTAAAAGAGTATCATATCTATTTGTCTTAATCTGATTTAAAGCTTCATCTAACTCTTTTTCTACTGTTCTATCCTTTAATCTCTTCAATTCTAAAATATAGGCTGGTTTATTTTTTAATATTGGCTTTAATATTATATCTGGTCTTCCATCTCCACTTTCAAAATTAGGAATTGAAAGATATGTTCCTTCTAATCCATATAAAAATCCTTCTAAAAGAGTTTGATAAGGATTTTCATATCTCTTATCTGTGTCATATGTACTCATTGCATTTAACACAAGATTTTCAAGGCAACTTATTATTTCCTCTAAATTTTTAGTTAAAAGTGCTACTTTTAGTCTGCTAATAGTTCCCAATCCATTGAAGATAATATCTACAAACAGATTTTTAAAGAATGTCATAATTTCATTATTAGGTATTCTTGCAAAGTATGTATTCATATCTATCTTTTCTTTTACTGTTAAATATCCTGAAAATAATAGCAATTCCCATAAATCATCAGGGGATAAATTATTTCCTAAAGCTATACTTTGACTTATATATACCACAGTTTCTTTTCCATTAAATAGATTATTTAATATATCAAATACCATTTTATCAGAGTTTTTAAGTAACTCTTTTATTACGGCATTTCCTGAAGTATTTATCCAATAAGCTCCTAGCTCTTGATTACTTAAAAATTTTAATATACTTAAAGGATTATAGACTTCAGAATCTCCAAATCTATATCCATTATACCAAGACTTAACTTCTTCAAGTTTATAACTAACATCATAATCTTGGAGAGCTTTTTCTACTTCATCTTCAAGTAGTCCAAAATATTGAGAATATTTCCTATTAAGGATAGTATAGTTTTCTATATTATTTAAGTCAGAGAATATCCCTGCTTGAGCAACTCTAACTATACCAGTTAAAACTCCCATATGTAAATATTCATTAGTTTTAAGTACATCTCCATAAAAACCTTTGAAAAAATTAACTGCTTCATTATAATATCCATTTTCATAGGCTGATATTATTGGAGAATCGTATTCATCTATGAGTAAAATTACTTTTTCTTTATAAAATTTATATAATATTTCAGTTAAAAATTTCAAAGAATTTTTTGACAGTGCTTCATCAAAATCACCAGTTAGATATTTTTCAAATTCTATTAATGTATATTTATCTAATGAATCAGCTAAAAAAATATGCTCTCTAAAAAGCTCTTTTATTTTTGATTTTATACTATTAAAAGAAACTTCCCAGTTTAGTCCTCCTATACTTTTCATACTAATAAATATAACTGGGTATTTTCCTTGTTCACTTATCATAGAAGAGTTTTCTATGTATAACCCATTAAATAGCTTTCTATTCTCTTCTCTATTTTCTATATCAAAAAAGTATTTAAGAGTGGACATATTAAGAGTTTTTCCAAATCTTCTTGGTCTACAAAATAATTTAATATCAGCACCATCAAGAAGAATATCTTCTATAAATTTAGTCTTATCTATATAATAATAACCTAGTGTTCTAATTTTTTTAAAATCATCTACTCCAAGTCCTAATTTTTTTTGTTTTAACATAAAAACCTCCTCTCTACTTTTAGATATATTATATCATAAAATTCTTCTTAACAAAATTATAACTTTTCGTTATCAAAAAGTCAATAAAATTAAAAAATAATTTTGATAACTTTTTATAGAGAAAATATGATAGAAAAAGCTAATAAAATTCATTTATTCAAAACTATCTCAAAAAGTATACTTATTGAAACAGTATAATTTTTAATCTTCTTTAATTACTGCATTCCTTAAATAATCTATTATTTGTTCTTCTTGAACTGTTGGATTAGGGAAAGTATTTTCTACCATTTTTATTAAAATATCATATTCAACAAATAATTCTATATTATTTTTTACAATATATTTTTCTTCAATAATTTTATAATTTTTTTCTATTACTTTACTTTGAATAAATGATTCTATAAAGTTTAATAAGAGATTTTGATTTTTTAAATAATTAGTTACTAAAATCTTAGCTTCTTCTATATTTCCTATTCTTTTTAAGCAAAAAAGAATTTCAACAAAATTTTTGGGAATATACTTAGCTTCTATGCTCTTTTTCAAAATTCTTTCTAATAATAAATTTTTCAATGATTCTAAATTTTCTGAAGAAATTCCATAGTCCTGATTTTTATTACTTACTTCTTCCAAAATTGAAAACGTAATTTCTAATGAACTATCCTCTTGGTCAAATACATTTTTTATAAGTTCAAATTTATCTTCAGTAAGAGATAATATTTTATAAAATATTCTTGTAACTCTGTATTTTGCTTTTTCCATAAAACTAAATATACCTTTTACTTCTTCATCTTCCAACTCATCAGCTATACTTAAAATAAATTGTAGAAAGGCAACTCTTTTTTCAACTTTTAAATTTTGAATTATTTCTAAAACTCTTTCTAACAACTCCAATCTTTTAGAATTTTTTACATTAAAAATTTGTTTTAACTCATCTTTAGAACTAAAATCTAGTATTCTTTTTAACTCTACTCTTGATATTTCATCTTTAGAAAAATCTAATTTAAAATAACTTATAAAATATTTAGGAGAAGCAATTCTTCTAGTACTATTCCATTCAGAAATAAAATTATAATCATATGTAGTATTATTGTATAAACCATTTATTTTAGGAAATATTGTTTTTATTAGATTTTTAGCATTTTCTTTATTAATTTTTCTTAAATTTTCAAATTCTTTGTCTAATTCTTGTTTTATTAATTTTTTTTCTTCATTTGAATTTATTTCAAACTCTCCTCCAAATTTGACTCCTACAAAATATTGCTCATGTTCTTGAATATATTTATAAAATCTAGGCTCAAAAACTTTAAATAATGTAATAGCCATATAATCACATAAGTTAAGTTCTTCTTTTACTGTATTAACTCCAAAATTAAAAACATTAATATATCGTTCAATATCTCTTATACTTTCAAGGTTATTAATAAAACCATTATTATACAATTTTCCAAAGTATGATTTATCAAAGTTTTCTTCAGAGATTTCAAGAATTTGTTCCAATCTATTTAAAAAAATCTTATTTATTTCTCTTTTACTTACAAAAGGTAAAATAATAGGGACTTGGACTATTTTTTCCAAATATTCTTCTCCTTTATTATTTTGTAATTTGTCTAATGCTTCTTTAACAACAATATCATCATATGAAAGAAGATAAATTGTATTTTTAAAATCTGCTATTGATTTTACCAACTGAAAAATTTCTCTAATTTCTTCATCTGTTAATCTATCAATATCATCTATAACTATTAGTATTTTTTTATCAAGATTCTCTAATATTTCATTTAACTCTTTTTTTATTTCATTTAAATCTTGTTCTTGAAATTTTGAATATTCATCAAATATATTTCCTACACTTTCAAGAGTTTTTCCTGTACCAGAAGCTAGTAATGAAATTTGAGGAATAGGAATTAAAGAAAGTGGTTTAAAAATTTGAGAAATAAATTTTAAATTTTTTGCTATTTCTTTAGAAGTTTCTGTATCATCTATTAAGCCAATATCATTATATAATTGAAGAAAAAAATCGCTAATTAATTGTTTTCTTGTTGATATATTCCACGGATTAAATTTTACAATAATATATTTTTCTTCAGGAAGAGATTCCAAAACTAAATTTATAAAAGATGTTTTTCCACTTCCCCATTTTCCAATAATTCCAATAATTAAACTATCTTTAGACTTATAATTTAAAATATTTTTCCCTAATTCTTTAGCTGTGTTCCCACATCCAAGAATATCTTCTGTAATTGATTCTATTGGTTTATCTGAATTAAACATAAAAACACTTCCTCCTAATTATTTAATTCTCATAAATATACTTAATTTATATCTAAGTCCTTTTTATTTAAAGTTCCATTTTTAATTTTACTTTCTAATATACTTAGTGGAGTATGACCTTTTTTATTTTTTGCATATAAGTTTGCTCCTAATTTTATACAATAATTTATAAGTCTAAAATTACTTGAATGAGAACATATTTGATAAAATAAAGTTATTTTACTTTTAGAATGTCTTTCATTTAAATTTACTTTATTTTTTATAAAATTCTTAGTATATTCTTCATCACTTTCAAAATATCTACACAAAACTTTAGCTAACTCAACATGATTTAAGTTAAAGTTATAGCCATATTTTTCAAGTAGCATAATTAATTTTAAATTTGATGTTCCTAATATCCAAGCACATAAACTATCATATTTTATTTCTAAATTATAAGTACTCATTTGCTCCATAACAATAACTAATTCATTTAATTGTTTCTCTATAATCTTTTTATTTATATCAAATCCCTTATTTAAGAAAAACTCTATTATTTCAATTTTTTCTTCTTTTACAATAGATTCAAAATTTTTTATAAAAAATTCTTCAAGATATTCTGCTTTAATATCTTTTTCTATCCTATAAATAAAAAATTGAAAGTCATTATCTTTAAAATAATCAGTAATATATTGTGTTTTGCAAGTTATTTTTTCAATAAATTGCAACTTTAAATTTCCAACTTTTATCCATTGTAAATTTTAATAACTAGATGCTATTTATAGTTGAATTTTTTATTCTGTAGCTATCTCCTGTAAAATAAATTACATGGCCATGATGAATTATTCTATCTATAATAGCACTAGTTAATTTTTTATCCATAAATATACTAATCCACTTACCAAATTCTAAATTGGTAGTAATTATTAGACTTTTTCTTTCATAGCAATCTGCTATTACTTGAAATAGTAACTCTGAACCTTTCAGGGATATTGGTACATATCCCCATTCATCACATATTAGTAAATCATATTTGTTTAAACTATTGGTATAGCGCCTAAGCTCTCCCTTTTCATAAGCCTCCAGCAACTCATTTACCAATGTTGAAACTTTAAAGAACCTTACTTTCTTTCCTCTATTACATGCTTCTATTCCAAGAGCTGTTGCAAAATGTGTTTTGCCAGTTCCAACTGGCCCATAAAATATTAAGTTTTCTTTATTTTCTATGAAGTTTCCTTCTACTAATCCCTCTATATTTAAAGTCTCTGGAAACTCAACATTGGTATAGTCATAATTCTCTAAACTTTTGTATACTTCAAATTTAGCTTGCTTTAATAATCGATTCTTTCTATTTATCTGTTGATATTCTAAGACTCTTTTAAGTACATTCGCTAAGTATTCCTCTTTTGTAGTAAATGGAATGTCTTCAAAATCATCTAAAAATTCTCTTCCTAATTTTAATTTCTTAGCATAATCTATTAATATATCTTTCATTTAGAATTTCCCCCTAAAAATTTATTATATCTATCTAAATCAATTTTGTATTCAGATATTTTAGGGACTTTTTCAGGAAGAGATTCCAACTCTTCAATCTTAAAATCGCGATCAATATATCGATAAAACATCGTCAATATTGAATCTGGCGCAGTTACTCCTGCACTTAGTGCTTGTTGCAAAACAAGAGTTGCAATTTCTATAGAACTATCCAAAAGAATTTTTTCTAAAACTTTAAGTATTCTTCTTTTTTGCTCCTTATCTTTATCTTTTAAAAATTCTTTCCAAATAGTAGGTAATGTTTTATAAAATTCTGTATTTTCTAAGGCATTAATTTTTTGAATAATTAATGGAAGGGATTCTGTGTAACTGATAATATTCTTATATTTTTCAAAACAACGTTGATGTTTAATTAATTCAATTTTTTCCTCATTTAAAATAGTAATATTATTAGCTGTAATCTTAATCCATAACTCATTATTCTTCTCTTTGGGAGAAACTGAATAGATATTTGTTTCAAATTCTATGTTTCCATATTTATTAGCTTTTCTTTTTTCAATTCTAAAAACTTCAAATTCAATTGGATTTACTAATTGCATTTCCAGTACTTGCTCTTCATAAAGTTTTTTAATTGAAGTTCTTTTTTGATAATGTACTCTTTTATGATCATTATCGCAAAGTGTTAATAGATGCTTATTAAAGTTTTCAAGATTGTTAAATTCTGGCTCTGGTACAAGATAATTTCTTCTAAAATATCCAACTTTATTCTCAACATTTCCTTTTTCATTTCCATTTGCAGGATTACAAAATATGGGTTTAAAAGAATAATGAGCACAAAATCTTTCAAAGAAGTTATTAAGTTTTCTCTCTTTTTTATTGAATACTTTAACAGCAGCAGATAAATTATCAAACCATATTTTAGAAGGAACTCTTCCAATATGATTAAATATATTTTTTAAGCCTTCTAGTAAACATTCTTGAGTTTCTCCTCTAAAAAGTTGAACAAAACCAGCATTACTGTAAGGTAAAGTTAAAACTAAGTAACTTCCTTGTATTTTTTTTCCTTTCTCTATGAAAGTAGCTTTTCCAAAATCGACCTGAGCTTCATCTGTAAAATGTTTTAGTTCAAGGAATTCCTCTTTTCCTAAGTTAAGTTCTTTTTTTAAGCTAGTTACATATTTCGCGAGAGTTCTATAGCTTGCAGTATACATATCATGGTACTTTTCAAGAAGTCTATTATGAATTCTCTTAGCAGTATGTCTTTGTTTATGAGGTCTTCCTTTATCACTAACTAACCACTTTCTAATTTCTTTTTTAAAGGGATCTAATTTAGTAGGTCTTTTGATAGAAGGTCTAATTTTAGGAGTTAAATCTTCTAATTCTTCATATTTTTTAATAGTTTTATATGAAACACCAGTAATTTCCCCAACTTCTTTGTAAGTTTTTCCTTGAGTTCTTTTTAAAAATCTGATATTATTTATTTGATCCATTGTAAGCATATCCTTTCTCCTTTTAACAGTTTGGTCGCTATTAAAAGGATAACAATCTTAGGGTAAATTTACAATGGATTTTTTATTGGAATTTTATATTGCAACTTCTTGGAATTCTATTATACACCAAACAATATATGAGTTAAATTTTTTTAATTGGAGTTCTTTGAAATTAAGTGGCATGAAATATTTTTTTACCTTATAATATGTATTTAACATTTTTAAATCTAATTTCCAAAAAGCAAAATAAGGTGATACTTTTATATTTTTTTCAAAATCAATATAATAGTTATGATTAGGTAAAAAATGATTCCCAAATACTTCTAAAAATAACTCACTTATTTCATAGTCTGTTATTTCTTTAAAATGCAACAATATTTTTATTTCTTCATTTTTTATATCTTTTAGCCTATTAAAAATGTCGTATAACTTTTCAATTAATTTAGTTTTTCTATTTGTAAAAATTTCATCTTCAATTTTATTATATAAATTTTTCCAATATTTTTTAGGGAAACTAACAACATATAAGTCATTAAATATATTTTTTAAACTTTCTAAATTTTCTTTGCTCTTTTCAAGAGAAGAATCATTATTGTCTAAATCTTCTAGTATTTCTTGTATATTAAATATTTTTTTAGCTTCCTCTCCAATGAAATCAAATGATAATATCTTAGATTTTATAACTTCTACTATTTCTATAAATTCATCAATATTTCTTTTAAAGCTTCCAATATTTTCTAAAGAAATTACTCTAAATTTATTAAAATCAGATGATGATAAAAAATCTTTTAGTTCTTCAATTTCACTTATGTCATTCCAATCTAAAAACTCTGCTCTTTTTAATACTTCACTATTGGGATAATAGTGAAGAAATCTATCGTACCAACAATCTCTACTATAAAAATATTCAAACCTTATAACATTTAATTCAATACAATCTAATTCTTCATTATTATAATATTTATCCTCTTTAGAAATTACTAAAAATGTATAACTTGAATTACCTATAATGAAAAATGGTTGAATTTCTTTATAATCCCCAATTAAAACCTCTAATAGATTAATAGTTTTTGATTTATCATAATTATATTCATAACTTATAACTTTTTCATCATTAAAGAAAAAATCTATAAAATTTTTATACTCTATTTTAGATAAATTATTTTGGTAGCTATTTATGATATTTTTTTCATCTAAATGAAGTGAAGTAAAAATTGTATAAAGTTCTTCATTAGTAGTATCAATCAATCTCAATCCTCTATTCCCTAACAATTGAGCTAAATTCCTTCTAAAGAAATATTTGTCTATACTCTTATCATATTTTTTTTATCTCTTCTTCAGTTCCATAATTAAAATATATTGGAGTTATATCATTATATAGTAACTCATTATGAAATTTTTTCCACTTTTCATAATTCTCCATAGTATTTTTTAATAAAATTGCACATTTTTTATTTCCACTAATTCTATCTTTATCTTCAATTAAAATATCTATAACTCCATTTTCTGAAAATTTTTTAGTAACCTCCAAAATTTCAATATCCTCAAATTTTTTTAATAAATCATAAAGTATTTTTAAAGCCTTTTGCCTATTTTCATTGTAAGTATATGTTGAGTAAAAACAATCTTTAGTTTTTATCTTATGAGCAAAATGAGGAATTTTTATCTCTCCTGCTCTTAATATAACTGGAGTTTTACACTCTGGACAGATTAATTCTTCTCTTTCTCCAGCTAATCTTAATTTTCTTTCTATTCCGATATCTTTTATTCCATACTCATTCTCTACATCAAAAGCAAATATTTTTTCATTTGTATTTTTATTTATACAATATTCCATATTTTTATCTCTCCTCAAATTATAGTAAGTTCAATATTTAGTATGTAATATATTCTAAATAATTATAAAGAATCCAATCTTCATCTTTATCTACTTCCTTTAATGTTTCAGTAGATATATCTATTTTTAACATTCTTATCAAAATAATAAAAAATGATGATACAAATATAGTTAATACTCCTAGAAATATTCCACTCATAGAAGTTAATTCTTCTATAAAATTATGATATAAAGAATAATCTAAGATAATCTCATTCCCATATTTAACATAACTCATAGGATATATTACTCCAAAAATAAAAAATAAATATAATCCATATAAAAATTTTTTTAAAAAACTAACTTCTCTTTCTAAAAGTTTTATCCTTTTATTTTCCTTTTCTAATTTTTCTAACTTAAAACAATAAAGTTCAAGTTTTTTTTCTACCTCTGACGTATTTAAAATACTAGGATTTAGAAGTGATTCGTATTCATATTTAGGAAACATATCTGATAAAAAGTTAGTAAAACATATTTTTGAAGCTAAATATTTTCTTTCTTTCAGTTCTCTAAATATCCATTCAAAATTAGATTCTAATATAATTTTTTTATTTACTAAAATTTCATAATAAGGATTTTTCTTCATTTTTTCCTTTAAATCCTCACTCGAATTAAACTCAACTTTCTCTACAATATAATCATATAGTTTTTTCTTTTCCTCTTCTAAAAATTGTTTTTCTTCATTCTCTATTTCTGCTAAAACTTCATTCAAAGTAAGAAAAAAGGCTTTATTTTCTTTAATCAATTTCTTTATATTATAAGCTGGAGCTTTAGTATATTCTAAATAGTTTTCAAAATATTTTGATTTTATTTCTTTTAAAGTATCATTTATTTTCCCTCTTTTTATTCCAATATTTTTAATTTCAATTTTTAGTTCTTCTAATTCTTGAATTTTACTATTTATATTTTCACTTAAATTATCTATTTTTTCTTGAAATCCAAAAACCTTACTTAAAATAAAAGCAAATATTATAGATATTATTGAACTATTTATAGCACTAATATTTTTAAAAAATTCTATCAACTTATTTTACTCCTTTTTTATTTACTATCTCAATTAATTTCTCAACATCTACACTAACTCCCTCAATTTTTCTATGTAACATAGAATGGCAGTTAGAACATACAGGAATTAAATCTTTCTCTGGGTCTACTACATATTCTGAATCTATTTCACTTATAGGTTTTATATGATGAACTTCTATATAGTCTTTTCCTAATTCTCCATACTTTTCTTCAAAATTCATTCCACAAACTTGACAAGTAGTCCCTTTAAGTTCTATACATTTTTTTCTTGCTAACGGATTTCTTTCTGATTGAATTACAATTCTTTCCTTTTTCCTTCCTTCTAAGTAGACTTCCCTATTTATTTCTTCTAAATCCTCTTTTTTAACTTCTCTTGCTATAAATTCTGTTAAGTAATAAGGGAATGTATTGTAAATACTTATTATCTCTTTCCAGTACCATTTATAAGCTTCTGTTAAGGAATTAATCTCTGAAAACTCTATCTCTTTATATACTTTAGAACATTTATAATTGGAGCAAATATCCCAAGTGTAGTTATTTTCTAATTCTATTTCATTTTTTCTATATAATAGATAATTAAAATAAGATTTATTATTATCAATATAGTACTCTATTCTAAATTTTCTTTTGGAAATCCTTAATACAATATGGGCTTCTTTATTCTCTTTAGTTGGCAGTAAATTAATATCAACCCAGTTTTGATTAGGCTTTTCCATCTTCATAATTTGAGAAAAGTTCGTCTTTTTCTCAAGATACGTTCTTAAATCTCTCCAGAAACTTTGAATATCTTCTTCGTTTTTAATCTTCAATAAATCCTTTATCTGAAGATGAACTTCAATATATTTTATAATTTCATCTGTATCTTTATATCCTCTTGGCCATTGAGGATTATAATCAAATCCCTTTTCTTGTAAGGTATCTAAACTTAATTCTTCCTTATCAAATTTATCCAATAATTGTAATTCCATATATTCTTCATAACTTCTTATTTTATTTCCATTTTTCCAGTATTTTTCATCATCTTTAGGAACTTCATCTTTTAATAGAAAATTTGTTATTTTACATTTAAACATAATTTTTCCATAAGGTTTTCCACAATAAATATAGATAATATCTCCTATTTCACTCTTAGATAAAGCCCTTTGTTTATGCCAAAAGATAGCTTTACACTCTTCAAAAGCTTTAAAAATATCATAATCATTTGTATTACAAGAAATTATCCAATTCATAATTTCCCCCCTTATAAATTTTCTCTTATATATTTTACCATATTTCAGAAGAAAATATAGCTTGTTGAAAAATACAGTATTAGGGATTATAATAGTATTAAAATATTTAGAAAGGAGAAATTAATTAATGATTAGAGATTTAAAATATAAAAAAGATATGGAACTTTTAAATGCTATGGTATTATATAATAACCTATTAAAAGAAGCCTTTAAGAGTAAATCTAAATCGAATTTAAAAATAGAAGTTCCTATCTTTAAAACTGAAGATTTAACTATGATTACTGAACTTAAAATAGTATTAAGTTGTTTAAAGCATAACTATAAGCAATTAATAAGATATTTAAATGATGATGAGTATAGTCCTTTAATGAAAGTTATTTATCTAAGTGCTCCTGATTGTTATCCTATTCATTTAAAAGTTTCTTTAAAAGAATACTTTTATTTTGACTTATATGTTAGTAGAGAAGAATTTCTACAGAATAAAAATTAGCTTTAACTAAAAAACTATAAATAATTTTTATTCAATATTCAGTTTTTTTATGCTTATATTTCTTCCATTTAATATTTTTTTATGATATAATTACTCTAATATTATTAGAGTAAAAGAAAGGAAAAAATACAAGTTTAAGAGGTTTTTATGAATAATTTAGCTTATATTGAAAAACAATTAATGGAACTTTTTATTTCTGAAAGAAAAAACTGGGTATCTATATATCTTTTATTGAAAATAGTAGATGAAGAAATGCTTTGGAGAGGAAGTTATAACTCTTATACTCAATGGGTTAAAGAGTTTGCTGTTCGTTCAAAAGTACATGAAAGCTCTATTTGGCATACCAAAAAGATGGGAAGCGTTTATGAAAAGTATTCTAAACAGATGGAAGCTAAAGGATTAAAAGTAGATAATATTAAAAATACTAAAGTTAGTGCTAATAATTTAGTTATTTTAGAAAAAATAGATAAATATTCTCCTGAAAAAACTGAAGAACTTGCTGAAAAAATATTTAAAAAAGAAATAACTAAAAATGACTTACAGGAAATATATAGAGCTGTTAGACCAAGTAGTAAAATTGGAGATATAGTAAGCTCTAAAACAGATGATGATATAAGAACTGAAAAAATAAAAGATAGTATTAAAACTTCAAATATACTATCTAGTTTATATGAATATGAAAGTTGGCTAGGTAAAAAGAAAGAAAGAAAGTATTTTAAATCTGCTTATGAACAAGATAAAATACAATGTTTTGCTGAATTTCCTTTGTTTACAGGAACTACAAGACATAGTAGAAGGATAGATTTTTTATGTGTTGAAAATATGACTAGTGAAAATCTATGGGAACTTAATATTCATGGAATAGAAATAAAAGTTGATGAACATGACTTATTAAATGATGAGAAATATACTGAATATACTGAGTTTGTTGATTATTTCTATCTAGCTGTTCCTGAAGAACTTGAAGAAATAGTTCTAAAAAATAAATTTAATGGCTGTGGCCTAATTGTAATATCTAAAGATAAGGAAAATTCTAATAAATTTATTGCTAAAGTTATAGAGATACCTACTAAATTAAATCCTCTTAGAAGAGAAGATACTTTAACTTCTATAACTTTAAAATTATTATAAAGTATAATAGAAGAAATAAAATAAAAAAAATAATAATGGCTATTGAAAATTTTTATTTTTCCTAATGATAGAAATTCTACAAATATCATTTTTAATATAGTGGATAAGAAATCTCTCCTACCTCCTAAGAAAGAATCTCCCACTTTAAAAGCTGAAAGCTTTGAGAGTGAGAGATTCACTTTTCTTGATTTTAAAATATAATTTATAGTTTAAAATCAATTTAGTTAAAGAATTAAAGTAACTATAAAAATATTATTTCTCAATAAATTATAATATAAAGTTAAAAATAATTGTCCTATTTAAGGTTAAGATTTAAAAAATTTTATATTAATTCAAACTTTTTAAAAGCTTTCCATAGTCCATTTTTTTCAACATCATCAGTTATATAGTCAGCTATTTCTTTTATTTCAGGTCCGCCATTTCCCATTGCTATACCAATTTCACAACATTTTAGCATAGAAATATCAATTTTAGCATCTCCAAAAGCTATGGTGTCTTTTATATCTGCTCCTAAGTATTCTACTAATTTTTTTACTGCAATAGCTTTATCTATATTTTTTACACCAACATCTCCAAAAAGAGCTATTTCTCCTTTTCCACCCCAAGTATTGACTTCTAAATCAGAGAAAACCTCTTTAGCTTCTAAATAATCATCATAACTATTAAGTACAAAGCTTATTTTGTTAAGATCATCCCTATATAATTTTTCTCCAAATATCATCTCAGGAAAAGCTTCTCTAACTGTTAATTTCTCTGCTCCTAATTTTCCTTTTCTTTTGCTATACTCTTGAATAGCCTTTTCTCCTACTACTTCAAATTTTTCACTAGCAAATAATCCATTATTACTTTCTAAATAAAATTCTAAATTTTTACTATGAAGCCAGTCTACAATTTTTTTACACTCATTTAAAGTTAAAACTTGGTGCATAACAATAGTTCCATGATCTTCTATATAGCTTCCATTTCCTCCAATCATTCCATCTAATCCAATATCCCAAAGTTCTTGATATACTTCTGCTTTACTTCTTCCTGTACAAATATATACTCTATGTCCATTTTTTCTAGCTAATCTTATAGCTTCAATAGCTGATTTAGGAATTTTATTTTCATAATCTACTAAAGTTCCATCTACATCTAAAAATATTATTTTTTTCATCTCTTCACCTCTCTATATTAGAAAAGGGAGATTTCTCTCCTTATTTATAGTTCCTCTCCATTAGTTTTAATTACATTTTTATACCATTCAAAAGATTTTTTCTTATATCTTTTTCCAGTTCCTGAACCATCATCATTTTTATCAACATAGATAAATCCATAACGTTTTCTTAATTCTCCAGTTGTAAATGAAACTAAATCTATACATCCCCAAGGAGTGTATCCCATCAATTCCACTCCATCTAATTCAACAGCTTTTTCCATTTCTAAGATATGAGCTTTTAAATAATCTATTCTATAGCTATCATCACACTCTTTATTTTCATCTAAAATATCTATTGCTCCAAATCCATTTTCTACAATAAATATAGGTAGTTCATATCTTTCATAGATATTTGTTAAAGAGTATCTAATTCCTACTGGATCTATTGGCCATCCCCAATCACTAGCTTTAATATATGGATTAGTTACAGTTTTTTCAGTACTTCCATCCATTGCTTTAGAGATATCTTTTTTAGCATCAGCTTTTACTACATTAGACATATAGTAACTAATTCCTATATAGTCCACTTTTCCTTCTAATAAAATCTCTAAATCTCCCTCTTCAATTTTTAAATTTACATTCTCTTTTTTCCAGATAGTTTTAGCATATGCTGGATAGTGCCCACGAACATGTACATCCATAAAATAGTATCTATCATGCATAGCTTCTACAGCAGTTATCATATCTTCTGGATTACAAGAGTATGGATAGATAGGGACAAATGAACACATACATCCTATTTTAAATTCTGGATTGATCTCATGTCCTTTTTTTACAACTAGAGCACTTGCTAAAAACTCGTGGTGAGCTACTTGGTACATAGCTTCTCTTGGATTAGAGTATTCAGAAAATTTAACACCAGAGTTTGTCCATCCAAATATATCAGCTGAAGTATTAGCTTGGTTATTGATCTCATTAAAAGTCATCCAGTATTTAACTTTATTTTTGTAACGTTCCATAACTGTAATTGCATATTTTACAAAGAAATCTATAACTTTTCTATTCATCCAACCACCATAATTTTTTGCTAGATGATATGGCATTTCAAAATGACTAAGAGTAATTACAGGTTCAATACCATATTTTAATAACTCATCAAATAGATTATCATAGAATTTTAATCCCTCTTCATTAGGTAACATATCATCACCATTAGGGAAAATTCTTGTCCAAGCTATACTTGTTCTAAAACATTTAAATCCCATTTCTGCTAAAAGAGCCACATCTTCTTTATAGTTATGATAAAAATCAACAGCTTCATGATTAGGATAGAACTCTCCTTCAATAACTCCATCTGTAATTTTTCTCATTGAAGTTCTTGATCCCCCTGTCATTACATCAGCAACACTAGGACCTTTTCCTCCAGCATTCCAACCACCTTCTATTTGATGAGCTGCTACAGCTCCTCCCCATAAGAAATTTTCTGACATTTTATATCCCATATTATCTTCTCCTTAAAAGTTATTTCTCATTATTTTTTGTTTCATCAAAACCAACTACTTGAATTAAAATAATTGTAACTACTATTGAAACTACTGTTCCAACTACCATTCCTACAAATTTTGACATCTCAGCTGGATTTATTGCATTTACTATTGTAAGTAATCCTGGAAGACCTGCATATGCAAAGTACATAGCATTGAAGAAACTCATTACAATTGCTCCAATAGCTCCACCTACACAAGCACATATAAATGGTTTTTTCAAACGAAGAGTAACTCCATAAAGAGCTGGTTCTGTTATTCCAAATATTCCAGTTACTCCTGCTGAAAAGGCAACTTTTTTAAATTCTTGATTTCTAGCTTTTAAAAATACTCCAAAAGCTGCTGCCATTTGTGCTACTACTGCTAAAGTTTGATAAGCTTGGAAATAATCATAACCATTATTAGCAAAGTTTGCCATTATCATAGGAGTTACACCCCAATGTACACCAAAAATTACAAATACTTGCCAAAAACCACTAATTAAAACTCCTCCTAACATTGGAGCATTATCCATTAAATAGTTAAATCCTATAGATACTCCATTAGCTCCTGCATTTGTAACAGGTCCTATTAATAGAATTGTTAAAGGAACCATGATTACCATACAAATAAATGGAACAAATAAAGCTTTTACTACTTCAGGTATTCTTTTTTCAACCCATTTTTCTAGATAAGAAAGTAACCATACTAAAAATAGTGGTGGTAATACTGTTGATCCATAAGTCATACTATTTAATTTAAAAATTAAAAAGCTAATCTCCTCTCCACCAGCTATTCTTCCAGCTATTTGTACCCAAGTTGGATTTATTAAAGCTGCACAACATGTAACAGCTATATATGTATTACATTTAAAATGTTTAGACCCTGTAATTGCTATTAAAATTGGTAAGAAACTAAATGGAGTCCATGATATAAAACTTAAAACTTCATATGTTCCTGTTGTAGCAAAGCTAGGATATGCTAAATTGATCAGTATCAATATTCCTTGTAGTATTCCTGCTGCTGCTAATATATATACAAATGGAGCAAAAACTCCTGACATTGTAGCTATTATTCTATTTAGTATAGGTTGTTTTGTTTCCTCTACTATATTGCTACTAATATCATCTCCTAATAATTTAATTACTTCCTCATATACTTTACCAACGTTTGTTCCAATAACTATTTGAAACTGTCCACCTTTTTCAACAGCAGTAATAACCCCTGTTAAAGATTGGATTCTTTCTTTTAAATCACTTGGTGTTTCCTTTAAGACTAAACGTAATCTTGTTGCACAACGTGAAACATTAACTATATTTTCCTTTCCATTAATTTCTTTTAATATATCTGCTGCTAATTTAGGATAATTTTTTACTTGTGCCATTTTTTCCTCCTTCATATGCTAGTTTCATAAATTTAATATTAATATAGCATATTTAGGATTATTTTTTAACATTTAGACTTAATAAAGAATGAATGTTTCAAACTTTTAAAATTTTCTTTATAAATCTCTGAAACAATGTTTCAAAGATTTTTTTTCAACTCTTCAATTCCTTTAATTAATCCCCAAAGATGAGATTCTCCCTTTTTTTCATAAATTTTATTTAGAGATATATTTTTACCTAAATCATAACTAAATTCTAATCCCCAAATAATATCTAATATATATTTTACTGAAGATATAAAAGTTGGTGTTAAAAATGCTTCAATACTCTTAGTAGTAGCAGCATAGATATATTCATCTGCCATTCCAGCTAATGTACTTTTCTTAGAGGTTGTTATAACTATTACTTTTGTTTCTTTTTGCTTTAGTATTTTGACCAGCTCCATTAATCTAGAGTTTTCACCTGTTTGACTAATAACAATAGCTACATTTTTATTATTACTTAAAAGAGCATTTAAAGCTCTCATATTTGTTGCAGTATTAACAGTAGATTTTTTACCAGCATATAATAGTTGACTACTAGCATATTGAGCTATATATACATTTATATCATAAGCATAAAAATCTACTATTTCAGCTTCATGGATTATTTTTCTTATATTTTTTAATTTTTCAAAAGAAAGATTTTTAGCTGTTTCTTCAACTGATTCTTTTTCTATTTCAGTCATTTTTCTCATAATAGTTACAACATTTTCACGATCATTTATCTCAATTTCTCCAAGTTTACACTCTTTATCTATTACTTTTAATTCACTTATAAATTTTATTTTAAAGTCAGAATATCCTTTGTATCCTAATTTATTACAAAATCTTATGATACTAGCAGCACTTGTATAGGTAACTTTACCTAATTCTCTAGCTGAAAGTTTTTCTACCTTTTCCATATTATCTAAAATATAATCTCTTATAGCAAGATCACTAGATGTTCCCTCTTTAAATAATTTTAATTCTTTTAATATACCCATAAATTCTCCTCATTAGAAATTACTTTATTTACTTTTAATATACTTGAAACTTTTTATTTTTTCAAGAATTTAATAAAATTTCATTTGATTGATTATGATGATTAGTCTATAATTGAATAGTCCATCCGGACAAAATATATAATTAATGAGAGGATATATGTATGAATTTTGATATTGCATCCGAATTAAGTGGTCTTTTTGACTTTAGTAAGACAATTCCGTCTCTTACTATATCATTTATTGCAGCGTCGGGGATTCTGCTCCTGTGTGCCTGCATACTTGTCACCTTCACAGCCAGACGCATTGTAGGTCTGAGATTTATGCCGGTACTGTACGGTGCCACGTCCTACCTTCTGTTCTATATAATGATAGGCAGTTTTCTCTCCGGTCTGCTCTCCCTCACCATCCCACAGGGTGCCGGAACAGCCACCCTCGCTGTAGCGCGCTTTATGGTGCTGCTTATAACTTCCTCCCTTATAGTATGCGGCCGCTTCTTTGCAATGTGGTTCATCCGCAAATACTATGCCGAATACTGTGATGCATACGGAATAGTTGTAGGTGTGGCACTTACCGAAGCAATCATAACTGCTGTCACAATTTTTCTCAACTATTCCCTGTGCCTTACACTCAACTCATCAGGGCTTGCCGCACTCGCAAACGGCTATGACACTATTGAGGAAGCCACCAGACAGCTGAACGATGTATGGTTTTTATACAGCTCCCCATCCTATGTATACTTATTCTCAGGTGCGGAGAGCATTATGTTCCTCATCTTCAACACCATGATATCCGTAATGTTCTATGCCGTATGCCACAAGGAGCTTAAAAGGCTTCATCTGGTATCAATAATAGGCTTACAGACCTTGATGTATCTTCCGGCTAACTTCTATTCATCCGGTATAATCTTCAACCGTATAGCCTGTTTTATAACCGAAATCATCATATTCGCCGGATGTGTATTCCTCTTTAACAGAATACATAACAAATACTATAAGGATATAAAGCCACCTGTCAGGGAGCAGAAGAGCAGCGATAAGAAAGGTTCTAAGTCATCCACAGGCAGCAGAATGCCGGACTTTAACAAGAACATAAATAAATAATGCTGCTCTTAAAAGCGCAAGTAAATAGGGATTGCCATATCGGCAATCCCTATTTTCATAATCTCGTTAAGTACAAATACTGCTCTTTTATATATATTAAAAAGGCACACTGTAAAACTTCGTTGATTATAATTTTGTTACGTTTGTAGCCTGTGGTCCCTTAGCGCCGTCTACTACGTCAAACTCTACAGCCTGGCCCTCTTCAAGAGACTTGAAGCCTTCCATGTTAAGACCTGAGTAATGTACGAATACATCCTTGCCGTTCTCGTCAGAAATGAATCCGTAGCCCTTTGAGTTGCTGAACCACTTAACTGTACCCTTGCTCATTGTGATACCTCCAAAATATTTAAAAAAAATTCATACTGTAGTACTTTACCACAGCATACGTGCTTAAATACAGCACATTGTTAGAATAGCACAGAAACATAAGGGTGTCAAGAATTATCCTTTTGCATATCTAAGTATTTTTTTCAGTTCTTCGACCGAAAAATCATAGCTTGTATTGCAGAAATGGCACTTGAGTTCAATCGGATTTCCCTCGTCAATCATCTCCTTGAGTTCCTTCCTTCCGATACTTATAAGTGCCTTTTCAACGCGCTCCTTTGAACAGTTGCACCTGAATGCTGCCGGAATCTTTTCATTTATATCGACTCCGAACTCACCAAGTACTTCATTCAATATATCCTCCGGCAGCATGCCCTTGGTATACACCAG
>OGEP01001032.1_pt1 | contig 33497 bp, 20 predicted proteins | sample 1570721 | NCBI WGS metagenome assembly OGEP01 (sample SAMEA2582131, study PRJEB24529) | metagenome | biome: Human gut stool | place: China | collected 2011 | reverse complement strand
AGTAATGTGGAATTTCTTCTTCCGGTAGGATATACCGTTTTCTTTTGTCACTCATGTTATTGTGGTTTATTAGTTTTCTGCTGCCAAAAGTAGGCAAAATTTTTAATATTCGTGTAATTTTGTCAACAAAGAATCGAATTCGATTGTTATTTTAGTTAAGTTTGCACGGCATAGCAAATACGACAATAAAAAAATGTGATATGAAGATTTATCATAAATTTCTGTTATATCAGAATAAGCTTCTCAAGCCCTATGTACGTATCCTGCTGGGGTTGGTAGAAGCACTCACTTATCTGGCATCTCTGTTGTTGATTGTCGGAGTGGTTTACGAACATGGTTTTCCATTGTCCCCGGTCGAGGTACAGCAGATACAGATCTTGTATAAAGCCGTATGGATTATCTTTTTAATTGATGTCACCCTGCATATTTCGCTGGAATACCGGAATACGAAAAAGCAATATCGAAGGCTGGCATGGATATTGAGCGTATTGCTTTACCTAACTTTGGTTCCCGTCATCTTCCATCGTCCGGAAGAAGAGGGAGCAATTCTGCAAGTCTGGGAATTTCTTCACGGGAAGTTTTATCATTTAATATTATTGTTGGTTTTTTCTCTGCTGAACCTGTCCAATGGCTTGGTGCGTCTTTTAGGACGCCGTACGAATCCGTCTTTGATACTGGCTGTCAGCTTTATGGCTATTATTCTGATCGGGACGGGATTGCTGATGTTTCCACGATATACGGTCAATGGCATCACTTGGGTCGATTCTCTGTTTACAGCCACCAGTGCCGTCTGTGTGACGGGCTTGGTGCCGGTAGACGTATCCACCACTTTCACCACTAGCGGACTTGTAGTCATTATCCTGCTCATTCAGATCGGCGGACTGGGAGTGATGACATTAACCAGTTTCTTCGCCATGTTCTTTATGGGAAATACTTCCATTTACAATCAGCTCGTTGTCCGTGATATGGTCAGTTCCAATTCGTTGGGGTCGTTACTGTCCACACTACTATATATCCTTGGATTTACATTGGTCATCGAAGGCATTGGCATGGTGTCCATCTGGTTCAGCATTCACAATACGCTTGGGATGAATCTGGAAGAGGAACTGGCTTTTGCCGCCTTCCATTCCATTTCGGCTTTCTGCAATGCGGGTTTCTCCACACTTTCAGGCAATTTAGGAAATTCGATGGTGATGACCAACCACAACTGGCTGTTCATCTCCGTCTCTTTACTGATTATCTTGGGCGGTATCGGTTTTCCGATTCTGGTTAATTTTAAAGATATCGTATTATACCATTTGCGCCATTTCTGGACGTTTGTGCGTACCCGCAAACTGGAAAGACATAAGATGCAGCACCTCTACAATCTGAATACGAAAATCGTATTGATCATGACTTTCCTGCTTTTGCTGATCGGTACACTGGCCATTGCTGCTTTTGAGTGGAATGCCTCTTTTGCCGGTATGTCTGTGGCCGATAAATGGACGCAAGCATTCTTTAATGCGACCTGTCCGCGAACGGCTGGGTTTAGCAGTGTCGATCTGGCATCATTGAGCGTGCAGACGCTGTTGGTTTATCTCTTCCTGATGTGGGTCGGCGGCGGTTCGCAGTCTACGGCAGGCGGTGTCAAAGTGAATGCTTTTGCAGTGGTAGTGTTGAACCTTGTAGCCGTATTGCGGGGAAGTGAGCGGGTGGAGGTCTTCGGCAGGGAATTGTCTCATGACTCTATCCGGCGTTCCAATGCGACGGTCGTCATGTCGCTGGGCGTATTGTTTCTCTTCATCTTCATATTGAGCATACTCGAACCGAAAGCCTCTTTGCTGGCACTGACCTTTGAATGTGTTTCCGCCCTTAGTACGGTAGGATCGAGCCTGAATCTGACGCCTCAATTGTGCGATGCCAGTAAATTGCTGGTATCGTTGCTGATGTTTATCGGACGTGTCGGTCTGATTACGTTGATGCTGGGCATCGTCAAGCAGAAAAAGAATACAAAATACCGTTATCCGAGTGATAACATCATCATAAACTAACATCATGAAGTATATTATTATTGGTCTAGGAAATTACGGGCATGTACTTGCCGAGGAATTATCGGCATTGGGGCATGAGATCATTGGAGCGGACATCAGCGAAAGCCGTGTCGACTCAATCAAAGATAAGGTTGCCACTGCTTTTGTCATAGACGCTACGGACGAACAGTCGTTGTCGGTGCTGCCTTTGAATAGCGTAGATATTGTTGTTGTGGCGATTGGCGAGAATTTTGGAGCATCGGTACGTGTTGTCGCGTTGTTGAAGCAGAAAAAGGTGCCTCGTATTTTTGCCCGTGCCATTGATGCGGTGCACAAGGCAGTGCTTGAAGCGTTTAGTCTGGAGAAGATTCTGACACCGGAAGAGGATGCTGCCCGTAGCCTGGTGCAGTTGCTCGACTTTTGGGCGACGATGGAAGCGTTCCGTATTGATCAGGATTATTATGTCGTGAAGTTTACTGTTCCGAAGAAGTTTGTAGGATACTTTGTGAATGAGCTGAATATGGATGAAGAGTTTCATCTGAAACTGATCGCACTGAAGCGTGCGAACAAAGTCACTAATTGCCTGGGCATTTCTTTGATGGAGCGTCATGTCAAGAATGAGTTGCCCGGAGATGAAAAGGTGGAAGAAGGAGACGAACTGGTCTGCTACGGTAAATACCGTGATTTTCAGTCTTTCTGGAAAGCTATTTAAAGATACATCACGCTAAATAATAAATGAAATGCGATTAACCAACTTACTATTTACGACACTTTTACTATTTGTTTCCGTCTTTGCACGAAGTCAGAAGAGTAATGAATTTACAGTACTGCAATGGAATGTATGGCAGGAAGGTACGATGGTACCGGGAGGATATGACGCTATTGTCAATGAGATTGTTCGCCTGAAACCGGACTTTGTAACTTTCAGTGAAGTCAGGAATTACAATAAGACGAATTTCACAGCCCGCGTCTGTGCTTCGCTGAAAGAGAAGGGGCTTTCGTATTATTCTTTTTATAGTTATGACACGGGGCTGCTGAGCAAACATCCTATCACCGATTTCCCTGACTGTTTTTCCCGAGAAAGACGATCACGGAAGTATCTATCGCCTGACCAGTTCGGTAAACGGGCATAAGGTAGCGGTTTACACGTCACATCTGGATTATCTGGATTGTGCATACTACAATGCCCGCGGCTATGACGGTTCTACCTGGAAGGAAATACCGTTGCCGGCATCGGTAGAAGAGATACTGAAAGTAAACGTTGCTTCCCAGCGTGACGATGCTATCCGTTTGTTTATCACTCAGGCTGAGAAAGACCTGGCAGCAGGGTATAAAGTGATTATCGGCGGTGACTTTAACGAACCGTCTCACTGTGACTGGATAGAAAAGAATAAAGATATGTACGATCACAATGGCTTCGTTGTGCCCTGGACGGTAACGACTTTGCTCGAAGAAGCCGGATTTGTAGATAGTTACCGCAAGATATATCCCAATCCCTTGACACATCCCGGCTTTACTTATCCTTCGGACAATCCGGCAAAAACTCCGGAGAAAATCACATGGGCTCCCAAAGCAGACGAGCGGGACCGGATCGACTTTATTTTCTATAAAGGCGAAGGACTGGATGCAAGGAAGGCGGTCATCTTCGGACCGAAAGGTTCTATTGTCCGCGCACAGCGCGTGCAGGAGACATCCAAAGATAAGTTCTTATTGCCGCTTGATGTATGGCCAACCGATCACAAAGGATTGTTGGTTACGTTTATCTGTAAATAATATCAGTAGCATCTATATTTTCTTCATCCTATATAAATAAAAACAAATATTATCTGTCACCTGTCACTGTTTTAGATGTAACAGGTTGATTTTTAGGTATAAATATGGTGACGGCAACGAGTGACAGCAGTGTGATGGCAGAATTTGCCGTCACGCTGTTGCCACTCGTTGTAGTTTATTTAGGGATATTCTGTAAATGTCCTTATTTTCTATAAATGAATAGGATAATATTAATTTTTAGAGATTTTTCTCTTCATTTTTTATATACAGATCTCAATTATTCTTCCTTTTTTTTTGATAATATTATTTACATATCTGTATCTTACATCCTGAAATCATGATGTAGGGGCCTGCCTTTTAGCAGGAAGTTAATAAACTTTTCCGTTTTTCATGTATTAGCGCTGATTATGCCGCCAGCCTTTTCTTCTTTTCTATCTTATGATTATACACACATGACTATAGCTACACGTTCAATCTGATATACGTAGTTTCCTAATGAGAATTGCGCATTGGGTGGCAACGAGTGGCACTAAATTTACGTTGAAAATACTAATACTAGTTAATCTTGAAGAAGTAGGCTGTGTTTTATAGCATGTACTGCTTATTTATTATATATTTGCAATAGTTATTTGGTATGAATGATTGTGAAGAATGCAATGATATGCACATATACTGTGAAATGAATGTTTTTATTTAACGCATTGCTATTGTGCTTGCTACTCAATTATTTGATTATAGTGTGCAAATGTTTAACTATACTAGTGTCTATATAAATGCTACCAGATAGATAGCTGGTTTTCATTTATTGGTTCTATATTTAAATTTTTAATATGGTCAAACAATTTGTTTATAGGGATTCTCTCGAAAAGAATCAATCCAATAATATTTTAGATAATATAAAGGTTTGTTCTAAAGGATTTTAGTATATAATGAATATTGACTCGTCCTGCAGACAAACCAATATACGCATAATTTAAATTAATTTGTAATCACCACTTAGACTAATTATAAAGCAATTATAAATGAAATCATTATTTTTAATTTTGTTTTTATCAGTTATGTTTATTTCTTGTAAGGATGATAATAACCTACGAGAAATTACTGACGACGAGAAGATTTTTGAATATATTGGATTAAAAGATAAAGCAAATGTAATAGAGGCCCAAGAAAAAGTTTGGAATACTTATGGGCGTCCTTATAGACCGTCTGTTCAAGTAGTTGATGGATATATTTACATAGCAACGTGGTCGGGGATATATCGAAAGCCAGCGAAGTCGTTGAATAACATGGACTGGGAAAAGTTTGCGTTCTCCGGTCTTCCAGTAATCCAGTTTGTTATGAAGGGGGATTCTATAATTGCAATTACAGCTTGCACTGACGAGAAGGCATTTGTGCTTTCAACAGATGGTGGAAAAACTTGTAAGGCGATAACGCCACCGGAGTTTTTAATTGAAGAGAATGAGTTAAAGGTCATACCTTACTCAATATCTCAAAACTCCCAAAATGCGAATTCACTATTGGCTTTGGTCGAACCTATTGGAGTAGTGAAATCGGTAAATTTTGGAAAAAGTTGGAAGACTATCAGTACTTTTTATGGCGGCTATCAGAATTGGTTTGTTGGATTTCATCCTCAAGACACTACAAATATTTACAATACAGGGGAAACTATGATATTTGAATCTTTTATTAATGCTTCTTGTAATGATGGGAAAGATTGGATAATACTTGAGAATGAAAGAAATAATTGTATACATCATATAGCTTTTGACCCAACTAATCCAAATATAATGATATATTCAGGGGAATATTTTTTAAAGAAAACTATAGATAAAGGTCGGATTTGGAATCCTGTTTTGAAGGATGATGTATATTTTTACAAAACAATTTATGATAAGAGAAATCCACAAATACTATATTCTACTGGAGTCACCCGTATTCCTAAAGAAGAACATAAATTTACAATTCATCATTCTACTGATGGTGGTGATACATGGTCTATACTTTATCAAGCCGATTTATTGGGTGTAGGTGGAATTATTGATATTGAACAATATGATGATATTTTAATACTTTATACTTATACTGATGGTATTTATATCTATCGAATCAAATGAATAATACTTCTCTTGGTCACTTTTATGCAAAATTTCCTAGAGGAAAATTTACAATACTTGCCCGTGCAAAGTACAATCAGTTAGGCAGAGAAGAAAGATGCTCCTTATCTAAGTTATAAATAGTGGCAAAATGTTAGGGTGTTCAGTTTGACATTCTTAATGCAATTGTTATCGTACTGTTAAATTCTTCTCTAAAATGAGAACATCAAACTGGGCACCCTAGAACTTTAGTAATATAAGAAGAACTGCGATCCGGCATTTACTGTAAATGGCGGATTAATGATAACAGTTTGAATAAGCTGTAGGCTTGATAAGTTTCCACTGCTTGAAACTAGAGTTCCATCGGTGAGAAACTGTAGTTTCATCAGTAAGAAACCATAGTTCCAAAGGCTTGAAACCAAAAGTATCGAGCGTATGAAACCAAAGTTTCAAGCAATAGAAACTAGAGTTTCAAGCAATGGGAACTATAGTTTCAAATAGGGAAACGAACTTGACTTGATATCAGTAGAAGTGCAGGAGGGAGCTAAGATGAAACAGCAGTGTGACGGCAATACTTGCCATCACACTGCTATCACACGTTGCTGTCACGGTCTTATGGTTTAATTATCAGACTATTATCACTCGTTTGGTGACAGGTGACAGCAATTTTTCAAATATATTTCTTTATGTAGACCGATTATTTCGTCAGAAGACGGATACTTCCTGCTTTCACTCCGCCGGCTTTGGCAGTCAGAATAATTTCTCCGGCTGTTTCATTCGTTTGTACGATAGCTGTAAGCATTCCGTTGAAAGCGTGCATCTTCGGAAGATGGAACAGGTCGAGACTCGTTGGGTCACCATTGGCTCCGGCACGGTATGTTCCGGCTCCTTTGACGGAGAAGTTAATCAGGCGGTTGTCGGCAGGGCAGAGGTTTCCGTCTTTGTCTACTATTTTCACGGTTACATAAGCAAGGTCTTTTCCGTCTGCCGTCAGTTCATTCCGGTTGCTGACCAGTTCGATGTGATGAGGCTTGCCGGCTGTACGGACCACTTTTTCTGCTACTGCTTTTCCGTCTTTATCATAGGCTACTACTTTCACTTCACCCGGTTCATATACAGCATCCATCCACATCAGGCGATAACGGCTCTTCAATGAACTGTTGTTCTTGCTTTGTTTGCCATAGCTTTTGCCGTTGATAAACAGTTCGGCAGCAGGGTAGTTGGTGTAAACAAATACTGGAGTTACTTCACCTTCGCGTCCCGGCCATGTCCAATGCGGCAGGATATGCAGTGTTTCCGCTTCCTTATTCCATATGCTGCGGTATAAGTAATAGCGGTCTTTGGGCAAACTGGCGAGGTCGATAATGCCAAACATGGAACTGTGATTGGGCCAGGCATTGGTATCGTAAGGAGAAGGCTCACCCAAGTAATCGAAGCCGGTCCATACAAACTGTCCTATGGTCCAGTGGTAATCGTCTGCCAATGCAAAGTCCTCGTCAGGGATATTTGACCACGAACAAGCCTCTACATCATAAGAAGAACATTGATGGTCGTCGTATATCGCACTTTTCTTATCCTCAACCGGGAATTTGTAGACTCCGCGTGAACTTACGGTAGAAGCGGTCTCACTACCCAGAATGAGATTCTGCGGAAGTTTGGAGTATGCTTCCTGATAGCGGTTGGCGCGGTAGTTCAGACCGGGAATATCGATCATGGCGGCAAATCCGTTGGCAAGCACACAAGATACCTGGTCCATGCCGCAGGTGACGGGGCGGGTAGGATCTTCACGATGACAGATGTCTTGCAGGAACTTCGCAACTTTGTATCCGACAGGGCTGCATTGGGTGGGAACCTCATTGCCGATGCTCCACATTACCACACAAGGATTGTTGCGATAGTTGTGCAGCATATTCACCATATCGCGTTCTGCCCATTCCTTGAAGTAACGGTGATATCCGTTTTCACATTTGGCGATGTCCCATTCGTCGAACGGTTCGATCATCATCATGAATCCCATTTCATCACACAATTCCACGAGTTCGGGAGCCGGCATGTTGTGGGAAGTACGAATGGCATCGCATCCCATGTCTTTCAAGAGTGTGAGCTGGTGGCGAAGTGCCGCTACGTTGATGGCTGCACCCAACGGACCTAAGTCATGGTGATTGCATACCCCCTGAAATTTGCGGTGTTTTCCGTTCAGATAGAAACCTTTGTCGGCAATATATTCAATGCTGCGGATACCGAAACGGGTAGAGTAGGTATCTACCAGCTGATTGTCTGCATACACGTTGGATACGGCTTTGTAGAGAGCGGGGCTTTCCGGTGACCAGAGTTGAGGCGCATTGACGATGAAGTTTTGTTCAAACGGCTGCCCGTGATTGATGCGTCCTTTGTTTTCTTTACGTGTCACTACCTTTCCATCCGGTGACAGGATTTCTGTCTCTATACGGATTTCCGTCTTTTCGCCGGCATTCTCTATCTTTGTCTGCAGGCGTATGGCGGCAAATTCATCACTGACATGGGGAGTGGTGATCTGCGTACCCCATACGGGGACGTGGACTTTGTCCGTCACAATCAGATGTACATTGCGGTACAAACCTGCTCCCGGATACCAGCGTGAAGACTGCGGACGGTTTTCCAGGCGTACCGCCAGTGTATTGTTCTTTCCGTCTTTATTCAGGAAAGGGGTAACGTTGCAATGAAAAGAATTGTAGCCGAAAGGCCAGAAGCAAGCCTCCTGTCCGTTGACGTATATACGCGCTTCGCTCATTGCTCCGTCGAACAAGAGAGTGACTTCCTTGTCGGCGGGAACATCGAAACTGGTGCGATACCATCCGGTTCCGACATATGGAAGACCTCCGGTACGTCCGGTTTTCAGTGATGCCTTTTTCTCAAAGTTCTGTGTGACTGCTACATTTTGCAGGTCGTTGTTCACATCGAAAGGTCCGAAGATGGCCCAGTCATGTGGGATAACGACCGATTCCCATTTAGTATCGTTGTAGTCAGTCTGCGCAGCTTCCGGAAAATCTCCTTTACTGAATTTCCAGTTCTTTTCGAGTAGCGTTTCGCTGCGCTGTGCTTGCAGCATACTGGCTGCGCTCATCAAAAGTACAGTTAGCAACTGTTTTTGGTGTTTCATGTTCATTTTCTCTTTTTCAGGTATATAAATTAGGGATTCGGGGTAAAGTTATGAAAAGGATTCAATAAATTTATCGTTTGAAGGCATTAAATGCAGAAGTCGGCTTGCCGCTGTCGTCAAATAAACCTTTGTGATACCCTTTCCAACCACCGTAGCACTGAGGCTCCCAGGTGAATACGCCCAGACATTGGTCTATTTCTTTCGCTTTTGTCACGAAGTCGGTAAAAAATGCTTCTGCTTCTTCGTAATTCCAGTTAATGCCGAGTTCGCACATCATGACCGGAGTATTATAGCGTTCGATCAGATTTTTTATGTTGCTTATGCAGTCGTTGTTCAGCTTGCGCCAGTCCTGTGTCTCTGGATCAGGGTAGAGTGACATGCCGATTACATCCCATTTGCCACCGTCTGCTTTCAGTCCGTCGAACAGCCAGATATAGCGGTTGGGATTGTTGCCTTCGTCGATATGTACAATCACTTTTGCCTGCGGATAGATTGCTTTGACGGCATCGTAACCGGAAGTTACCAGTTTGGCAAAGTTGGCAGTGTTTCCGCTGCTGGCCGCTCCGTCGGGTTTCAGCATGCCCGAACGTGTTTCGTTGCCTACCTGTACCCATTCCACATCGATACCTCTTGCTTTGATGGCACTCAGAACATCAGTCGTGTGGTCGGCTACAGCTTTCTGCAATTCCTCGAAAGACAAGTCTGCCCAGGCAGCAGGTTTTTCCTGTCGTCCCGGATCGGCCCAGATGTCGCTATAGTGGAAATCGATCATGATACGATAACCCAGATTGTGGGCGCGCCATGCTTTGGTCACAACATCGTCTTTGTCGCACCAGCCTTCGGGATTGAAATAGCCTTCGTTTTCAGACCATCCCTGGTCGGGGTTTACCCATACACGCAGGCGGATCGAGTTCATTCCCAGATCGCGGAGCAGGGACATGCATTCGTGGTCGTTGCCTTCGGCATCATAGAACTTGTAGCCTGATTTCTCCATTTCTGTCAGCCAGCTGACGTCCGCTCCTTTGGCGAAGCCGGACATATCATACACATTCTCTTGATTTTCCGGAAATACCGGCTTTTCATCGTTGTCGTCGCAAGCGGTGAAGAAGGCTCCGCACAACAGTGCGGAAGCCATCAATATGTTTTTGAATTGTTTCATCATTGTTCTTCGTTATCTAAAGGTTATTGCTGAACGGCGGAATAAGTTCCGTCAATCAGGTTCACTGTAATTGTATAAGTACCAGCCTTCAGCATGATACCATCGCCATTGTAATATAGCTTGCCGTCGCTTCCTCCGTAGAAAGCAGTCCATGCATTTTCTATATAGAATTGGGCTCCCCATTTGGAATCTGTTGCCAGTGTGATGGTACCGGAGTATTCGCCGGCAGTTCCGGTGCTTGCAATCGGGTTGAAGCTGTTGTCATTCTCTATTCCGTAGTAACAATAGATATTGTCGCCAAGAGCATACGTCTTATAAGTAAGCTCTTTCAGAGATACATCGAACAGATACAGTCCGGCATCGGGAGCAGGAATGTTATCGCCTTGTCCGTTAATCAGCGTACCGCTTTCGGCTGTGCTGGCAGCATCATCCTTGGCGATGGTGTACATTCTGCTGGTATCCCACTCATTGCCCGATGAGAATAAGGTCATCGCATAGTTTCCATATTTGGAGTTAACGTCTACGATGCCGGCATACTTCTGTTCTTCTTTGTAATAGACTTCTATTTTGTGGTCGTATGCCCACTCAGTGTCCGGACCGATTCCCGGCAGATACAGATATTGTCCTTCTTCCGGTTCGGGTTCCGGTTCTACGGAGCCGCCTTCCTCTACGGTAGCTGTCCATTGCTGCGGATTACTCAGGTCGATGCTCAGTGTACATTCTCCTGTTTGCGGAACATTGACAGTGATATCTCCGGCAGTTTCTCCAAAGCTCAATGCAGCGTTGCTGCCACTGAATGCGACAGGGGTGTCCTTGGCTTTTGTATCGTCGATGTCATAACCGCCATTGTCGTTGAGGTTGGCGCAGGTATGGTCATACAGTTTACCGGTTCCGTCAATCCGGACGGTGATTGTTCCGGTTGCATCCGCATTGAATGTAGCGGTCCATTTCCGGCTGGTACGGTCGAATGTCATGGTGGCATTGATGTCTCCGCTGACATTTAAAGAAGGAATCAGCAGTCCGTTCCATTGCTTGCTGTTGGTATCAAATGTGATATAGTAGCAACCGGCAGTTCCGGGGAACCAGCACTTCCAGTCGCCGGCTGTAGTGAGCAGGAACGGCATTCCGGTCTCGTTGTCATTTCTCCAGATGGTACCGTCGGCTTCCTGTACCAAGAAGTTGAACCAGCCCTCTACACCGACGAAGCCCTTGTATATACCGTCGGTATTGGCGGAGAACAGGGTCATTCCTGTGGCAGTCGCATTCTGGTCGAGTACGTTGGCAAAGCGCATATCCAGCTCATACGGGGTGATGGTTACTGCTTCTACGTTGCTATAAGCCGGATCGATGTTGTTACCCGTCGTTCCTTTCAGGCGGAAATAGAATTTTGTGGCCACGTTGGCTTCCACTCCCAGATTATTAGCGACAATGTTCAGTTCGGCACCGTTGTAAGTCTTCGAAAGGGAGGTTTCGGCAGACTCTACGATAGTACCCGAGAAGTCTTCGCTCAAAGAGACTTGCATGGCGGTTTTCAGCAAATTAGTCGGTTTAAAGTTCGGATTGCTGATAGCCAGTGTACGGTCTGTCCATGCCAGCGATAACACATTCTTCTGTGCGGTCGCTTCGGTCAGTACGATGTTGTCTGTCGAAGCAATGAGTTCATTGCTTGTCAGGCTCGACAAGTAATATTTATCTCCGTCTTCTTCGCAGGCACCCAATACGAAGAGGGTTGCCAGAGAGAGGATCAGACTATTTATTGTTTTCATATATCGTTCGTATTAGAGGATAATTAATAATTTTCATTATACAGGTTCGGATTGGCTGTAAGCTCCGTATTCGGTATCGGGTAGATATTGTATTTGCTGTTTACGGCTGTACCGCCTTTCTCGCCGCCTTTCCACTGCCACAGATATTTGTCGGTTGTGAACATGCCGTAGCGGATCAGGTCCGTACGTCTGTGTCCTTCCCAGTAAAGTTCGCGGGCGCGTTCTTTTAACAAGAAGTCAAGAGTCAGGTCAGAATCTGCTATTTTGTGCTCATCGTCACCGTATGCCCGTCTCTGAAGTTCGTTGATATAGCCCAATACCGTTCCTCTGTCACTTCCTGTGCCGCCACGTACAACGGCTTCCGCCATCATCAGATATACGTCTGCCAGACGGAACAGGGGATAATCGGTGTTCACACCGCCGTCGGCTGTATTGGAAGCCGTTTGACCATTATCTGTAAGGTTGGTCCATTTCGTTACAAAAAAGCCGTTTGACTGATCATCTATTTTATTCAGGTATTGAGTCTGGCCGTCGGTAAAGAATAAGTAGCGTTGGTCAGCTTCTCCTGTAAACAGAGCTGGTATTTCACCGCGTACGCGGAACATACCCCAGCCGCTTTTCACCCCATAGTCTTCGGGTACTTGCTTGTCGGAAGTATTACTTACCGCACCGCAAATGATATAGGTGGAAGAACCCCATGATACGGTATGCGTAGCATCTACCGGCAGGGTGAAGATAATTTCATTGGCAGTGCGCTTGTCATTATCCGCATTGAACAGGCTGCTGTAATCGTCTTCCAGAGAATATCCCTGAGCGATTGCCTGTTGGCAGGCACTGATACATTCGGTATATTTGGAAGTATTGGTGTACACTTCCGCATTCAGATAGAGTTTAGCCAGTAAGGTATATGCAGCTCCCTGTGAAGCACGACCGTAAGGACAATTCGCTTTGTCGAGCATATCATTCACGGTGCTGTTCAGTTCGCTTTCGATATAACTGAAAATCTGTGCGGCTGTATAGCGTGGAGGGAGATAACCGCTTGTCGGGTCATTCTCCGTCACAAACGGAATGTTACGGTACAGGTCGAGTGCATGATAGTAGAACAACGCACGCATAAACCGGGCTTCGGCACGGTAATGACGGATTTCACTTTGTTCCTGTTCCGTAAATTGTGCCAGCTTTTCGTCGGTAGCGTTGCGGATAAACTCATTGCACAATGCAATGTTGTAATAAATACGGTAATACATATCCGATACCCACGGGTCGTTGGCATCCCAGCTGAGGTAGGTGAGGCCGGTCACGTTGTCACCGGACAACCAGGTAGAGGCTACTTCGTCCGTACCGCATTCCTGCAGGTTGAAGAAGCAACGCATGTAGTCCTGTCCGCTGTTGCTGCTCAAATCCGGATCACCGCTTTTTTCTTGTCCGGTAGTTACCATTGCCGTATAGATTTTCCCTAACACGGCTTTATAGTTTGCGGCGCTGGTGTAGATGCTGGCGGCTGTTTCGTCTTCATGCGGATACTGGTCCAAATCGCCTATGCAGGAACTTAGCAGCAGTGCGCTGCAAAAATAGAAGGCTGTATAAAATATCTTTTTCATAATGCGCTTTTTTAAGTAATTAGAAGTTGAAACCTACGTTGAGTGAGAAGGTACGTGGACGCGGGTAGAAAGAGTTGTCTACGCCGTTGGGTACTTCCGGGTCTACACCGCTGTATTTGGTGATGCAGAATACATTTTGTACCATAGCACTGACATTTAGGCTGCATCCTTTGCAGATTTCACCTAAATTATAGTTCAGTGAGAGGTTGTCCATTTTCAGGAACGAAGCATTCTCTACATAGTAGTCCGACAAGTATTGACGGGACTGGAAACCGGTCTTCAGATAGCTCGTCGACAGGTTGTTCAACTGATAAGAGTTGTAGCTTACCGTTTCCCAGGCTCCGGTGTTCATCGCCATTGCATTGTATACATAGTTGCCGATGTTGGCACGCAGGCTGGTACTCAATGTCCATTTCTTCCAGCGCAGTGAGGTGCTGAAGCCAAGAATATAGTCAGGAGCAGGAGAGTGGTAGCGATACAGGTCTTCGGTATTGATTTCTCCGTCGCCGTTCAAGTCTACATAGGCACCTTCTACCGGTTTACCGGTTTTCTCATCATACAGTTGGTGGTAAACGTAGAACATGTAAGGAGCATATCCTTCACTTAATGTCTGTACCTGATAGCTGTCGATATACGGACCTACGGAAGTGTTGGTAGCAGCAGCTCCGGCAGCCAGCGACAGGTTTTTCACCTTCATCTTCTGCCAGGTCATATTGAAACTGAGATCCCAGTTCCAGTCGTTGGTTTGTATCGGTGTTGCGTTCAGGCTGAACTCAATACCCTGGCTGTCTACATTTCCTACGTTAGTCGTGATGTTACGGTCGAAAGTCGTTCCGGCTGCAGCGGGGACGGTTGCAATCAGATCTTCCGTTTTGCGGGTGTAGTAGTCGAAACTACCGGTAATGCGGTCTTTCAGGAAACCGAAGTCGAAACCGACATTCCATGAAGTAGTCGTTTCCCATTTCAAGTCGGAAACATACGATTTGGGACGGTAAGTATAAATGTAATCATTACCCATGATAGATTCGGCACCATTCTGGCTGATAGTATAGATGGGCAGATAGTTGTAGTTGCCGATACCGTCTTGCTGACCGGTCACACCGTAGCTGGCACGAACTTTCAGGTTGCTGAGTACTTTGTTGTTTTTAAGGAAAGACTCTTCCGTCACTCTCCATCCCAGTGCTACCGAAGGGAAAGTACCCCAGCGCACATTCTTGGCAAAACGGGAAGTAGCGTCCCGGCGTACGGTGGTAGTCAGCATATAGCGTGAGTCGAACGAGTAGTTCAGACGACCGTAGTAGGAGAGTAGTACATGGCGTTCATCGGTTGCTTTCGAAGTTTTCAGCACTTCTCCGAGCGTATTCATTTCACTGTAAAGAGGGTTGGTTGCTTTCCAGTACTGATAGTCATAACCGGCTGTCACGTCAAAACTACTCTTGATCGGTTCCACCAGTTTATTGTAGTTGGCGTATAAAGTCAGCAGACGGTTTTCTTTCTTTTGCGGACCATAGCTGTAATCCAGGCCGGAAGTGGTGTAGTTTTGTGCAGCTTCTGCTGGAACATATACACTCCCTTTACCTTGTGCGTAATCATAACCTATCGTAGCATGCAGTTTCAGATCGGGGAAGAAGTGGACACGGTAATCCGCATCGATATTTCCGATGAAGCGTCTGACATTACTATGCGAGTCGTTCATTTGGATGAGACCTACCGGGTTCATTACTGCTCCGTTTACCGGTGCACCGGTATTGTCTACCGCCTCTGTATATCCTCCGAAAGTGTCCAGGTCGGAATAAACCGGAATGGTCGGATTGATAGTAGAAGCTGCCCAGATGGCTTCCGTATTACCGAACGTGTTGTTATTGATGGAACCTTTTGCATTGATATTCAACTTCAGATGGTCTTTAAAGAAAGAAGGGTTGAGCGTAACACTTCCGGTGTATCGTTCGGCATTGTCCGTACGGAGCAGACCGCTTTGGTTGTAGTAACCTACCGATACGCGGATGGGCCAGTTCGGAGCAATCTTTCCGGTAATGCTCAGGTTGTTGTCCGTTCCGAAGGCATTCTGGTATATTTCATCGTTCCAGTCGGTGCGGGCTGTCCCCAACAAGGCTTGTTGGGCAGCCGTTCCTTGTGTCCGGATGGTGTTCACGAACTGGTCGTAACTCAACATGTCCGCTAACTTTGTACGGGTCTGAATAGAGTTGGTAGTGCTGAATGTGATTTTCATTTTGTCCGAACTTCCTTTCTTGGTAGTGATAAGGATGACACCGTTGGATGCACGCGAACCGTAGATCGCGGTTGAAGAGGCATCTTTCAGAATCGTCATGCTTTCAATATCATTCGGGTTGATGAGGCTCAGGAAATTGCCGTCATTACCGCTGATACCTCCTTGTTCCAGAGGCACACCGTCCAATACGATCAGCGGATCGTTACTTGCATTCAGTGAAGCTCCTCCACGTACACGGATCGTGCTTCCGGAAGTAGGCGAACCACTGTTGGACATGATTTGTACACCGGAGATTTTTCCGTTAATCAGTTGTTCGGGAGAACTTACCAGTCCCATGTTGAAGTCTTTGCTGCTGACATTCGTCACCGAACCGGTCAGGTCACTTTTGCGTTGCGTTCCGTATCCGATGACTACTACATCACTCAGTACTTGTGAGTCGCTTTTCATTTGTACATTCAGTACGTTGCCGTTTGCGGGGATAGCTATCACTTTAGTTTCGTATCCTACGTAAGAGAATTGTAGTTCCTTACTGTCTTTCGGTACATTCAGAGTGTAGTTTCCGTCAAAGTCGGTCACTGTACCCGTTGATGTTCCTACAATGAGAATGCTCACTCCGATCATCGGTTCTTTGTTCTCATCGATCACTTGTCCGGTCATTTTCTTGCCTCCCTGTTGGGCAAAGGCAGGAATTGCGCCTCCAAGAAAGGCTGTACATAAGATGAATAGTACAGTCAGATGGCGTAGATTTAAGATGTTACTGTTCATAATTATTGTGTAATTGATAATAGATTTATTTTATTGAAATATCGGTTAATAGTATCATTCCAGCCAGATCTCTCCAAGCTCGATCTCTGTTACCGGTCTGGCATTGCCCGGCATTGATATTTCCAGCTTTTCTGTTTTCTCCGCCTGGAAGGGTATTTCCGTTTCCGGCTGGAAGTACTGTTTCAGGAAGACGGGATAAGCTACCGGAAGCAATGCCGTGTCTGTCTGACGCAACCGGTTCAAAGGGATTCGTATGATTCCTTCCGGTGAGGGAGAAGGACAAGGGCTTTTGTACGTGTATCCGTCCGATGTAACGAAACCGGCACTGATTCCTTCCGGAAGAGCCTTCGCCCGGTTAACCCGGATACAGAGGACGGTACAATCTTTTATTTTGCCTTTTCTTCCGTCTATCTTATCTTTGACAAATGTGCGAAGGAAGTATTGCGGATTCTCTCCTTTTGATGTAAAGGTGAACCGGAGCAATGGCTTTTCTGTCGGAGATGAATCGGTTAAACTCCGGTGAAGCTCGTTCCATTCGGGGAGTGTATAGGCTTCTATCCGGCTATGGGTATCTGTTACAGTCAGTAACTGTATCGCACTACCTGGGGCGACTACACGGGTAGTCCAGTATTGGCTGAGGGTGTAGTCCCAGTCCAGCGGATTTCCGTTTGTACCGGAAGAACTTCCTGTAGCGGAACTCCCTGCAGGATAAGTACGGGTACTGTCGCCCCGGCAGACGATGATGTTATACCTGAAATAACCTTCTTTTATCTCTTCGGCGGGTATCGTTGCCTGATATGTATAGCCGTTTGTGCGCTGCATCTTGACGGACGGATTGTGATCGTTCCAGAAAGAGATCTTGTCGGTGTAAATGATGACGGAGTCGGGAAATTCCGGACCTGTTATCTGTGCTGTGATCTTCAATGGTTTGTTGGCTTCCACAGTGGTGGCAGGTGTATGCATAACTCGGTAACTCGTTGCCCGTGGTGCGGGAGCCGCGTATTCGCCCAGTCTGATCGTATTCCATTGCGAATCGGCTGTCCAGTTTTGCTTCGGCGCACAATGCTTGCGTTGCAGCAGGTAAACGCCCGGACGGAGGGAGTGAATCACTCCGTCTTTCACTTCCTCTTTTCTGCTGTTCTCTCTGTGGGCGGAGGAAGCAAGTGTTGAATTGGCCGGCGATTGAATGGCGGAAAGGGTGAATGCATTTCCCAGGTTCGGAAGTTGCAAGGCCATGTCCCAGGCACCGTAAGCGATGGTTACTACTTCTTTCTCCAGCGAAGGTTTGGCGAACGGATCATTGACGATGATTGCATCAGGCATCACTTCCAGTCTCCATACTCCGTCTTCCAGACGGTCTATGAAATAAGCGCCTGTACCTTCGTAGCGCACAACAGGAGAACTTCCACACCCTGCGATGGATACCAGTTGTGAGGCATCTTTGGGTTGCGTACGGGTGGTATTGGAGTAATAGAATTTATTTCCGTTGTTCAGTTCGCTGAGGTCTTCTGTATAGCTTACCCGGAAACCTTCACCGAACAACGTATCTTGTGGATAACTTCCGTAAGATGCGCCTCTCTTCAGGCTTTGTGCTGCCTCGGAAGCTATTTTCATGCTGATTGCCTTGTGCGGGGTATAGGCGAGATTCAGAAAATGTGTCTGATATTCGGTATTCGCGTAGGCAATGTCCATCGGGTCATATGAGAACTGGGTAATCCATTGAAAGCCGGCTGTGCGGAAAGTGCGGACCATAGCCGGATACATATAAGAGTACATGATATCCGCCGGATCAAATTCGTAAATCATTCGGGCTTTCTTATCGAAGCCTTTTACTTTATCGGCAAATGAAATATCGTAGCGGTCTACATAGGGAAGGAAGTTCCCTTGTTGTGTTTGTCCGGATACTAGACCGATGGGATACCATTGGTAAGTCGTTCCTTTGATATCGGTGTCATAGTATGCCTCTACTGTCCATTCGTTATGGCTTACATTGTAGAATACAGGCTTCCGGTTGCCGGCTTTGCGTATGGCTTTCAGCATTCGGTTGATGTAGGATTTTACTTCTTCCTTTGTGCCGGAATGGCAAGGTTCGTTATTTATTTCAAATCCTACAATAGACGGATCGTCCTTGTAAGCCAGTCCGGTGTAGGGATTGGTGTGTCTCACCAAACTATAGAGATATCTTTCTTGTGCGGCAATAGCTTCCGGTTCGGAGTGCATGCTGCATTTGTCGTACTTATAAGAAAAGCCGCTTGTCGGCTCGTTCCGTTCGGGATATCCGTTCCCGAAGTTTGTTTGTGCGGTAATCACGATATGGATATTCCGTTCTTTCAGCTTGGCAATCAGGTAGTCCATCAGGTCCAGATGATCGTTTTCTGAAAGATTTCCTTCTCCGTCTGTCAGTTCCACATCCCATAAGTGAATACGATAGGCATTGAATCCCAGTCGGGAAAGATGGTACACATCTTTATCTATAGCTGCCTTACGGTCTACTCCCAAGTATCCGAGAGCACGGTAAGCATGAGCGAAAGGGGTAGTATAATTTGCACCGAAGAAGGAAGCTTCCCGATGAGTGTCGCTCCAACGCATCACTCCGTTTCCATCTATATATATAGTAGGTATGGAAGTCGTTTTCCCTTGTGTGCCGACAAAGGTAAATAACAGGCAAATGCAGGTAAGAATAAACTGTCTTTTCATGCTATCAAATTTACTGGTTTGTTGATAGCGGCAAAGATAGATTACCTGTCATTTTAATAAAAGCACAGATTGGACATATAAGGATAAAAATAGGACGAAATGCCCTGAAATGCCCCTACAACTCATCATTCAGGTATTGGCGTGGCGTTTTTCCGAACTCTGCCTGAAAACATTTGGAGAAATAAGAGTGATTGGAAAAGCCTACCATATACATCACTTCGGCAACGGTGAATTTCTTTTGTTGCAGTAACATGGCAGCCTTCTTCATTCGGATAGATTTGATATATTCCACCGGAGACATTCCGGTCAGTTGTTTGATCTTCCGGTAAATCTGCTTGTTACTGATTCCCGACAGTTCGCAAAGTGCATTTACATTCAGGTCTGCATCGGAGAGGTGATCTTCGATCAGACGGATGATGTTCGAAAGGAATTTCTCATCCTGTGACTCAGCTTCGATCGGTTTAAGTACAGGAAGAGACTCTAACTGCTTTTTAGACTGTGCAGCCGGTATTTCATCCTCTTCTACTGCGGTGACCGGAATACTCAGTCCGATGGAAGTTCCCTTTCCTTTTTCGGAAGTGACTCCGTTGATAGAGCCACCATGCAGTTCTGTGTAAGTCTTTACCAGGTAAAGCCCGATACCGGTACCTTCTTTGCTGCCGCTATGAGGTGACTGGAAGAAACGTTGGAAAATATAAGGAATATCCTGTTGCGGGATACCTGCTCCTGTGTCGGATACGCAAATTTCCAGCAGACCGCTTTCTTGCCGATAGAAAAGGGATAAACGGATATTTCCACCCTCGGAGGTAAACTTGACGGCATTCGACAATAGATTATCCAATATCACTCCTAGTTTGATCGCATCCATATCGGCATAAATCTTTGCTTTGTTTGCTTCGAAATGGAAAGTGAACCGTTTGTCTTCTTCATATACAGAGAATAGACTGCGGCTGAACGATACCAGTTCGATGCGCGACAGGATAAGCAATGAATCTTTATTGTCTTCAATCCGGTTGAAGTTGAGTACCTGATGAATCAGCGAGTTTATTTTCATGGCGTTGCGCTGAACCTCTTCCAGTGTTTGCTTCTCATGCGCTTCCTCTGTAGCCGGAAGTAATTGGCTGATGGGAGCAATAATCCTGCTGAGAGGCGTCTTTAATTCATTGGACAGGGTGGTGAAGAAGGCCATTTTCTGGCGGGACTGCTCTAGAATCTTCTCTTTTTCCCTGCGTTCTGCTTTCAGGCGGTTTTTTACCCGGAAGAAGTTGATTGTCCATGCAATCAGGCTAAGCAGCAGTAAAACATAGATGGCTTTTGCCCATATTGTATAGTACCACGGCGGAAGAATCCGGATATTCAGAATATAAGGCTGGTCGGACGGCTGACCGTCTTTTCCCAGTTTGCTGATAATAAGCTGATAATTTCCGTAGCTCAGATTACTGTATGTAATGCGGTTGATATTGGATTTCAGGAAGTTCCATTCTTTGTCCATTCCTTCCAGACGATAAACGAACTTGTTTTTCTCATCCAGTGAATAAGGAAGATCGGATAATTCGAATGACAGGTTATTCTGATTATATTTTAATTCGATCGAGTTGGTATATCGGATATTGGGCACGTCATCTCTGGTGCGTGGTGATACCAGTTGATTGTTAATGTATAAGGCAGTCAACAGGATCGGGCGTTCCGGTTGGTGTATGGTTTGTATATCGGGGTGTGAGATACCGAAGCCGTCAGCTCCTCCCAGATAAATGCAATTCTCTTTCGGATCGAATAGCAGGCTTGTGAAGCGCTTGTCTGTCATATTCTGCAGCCGGGCATCCATTGTTTTCCGGTCGATTATCCAAAGTCCGTTGGTAGTGGACACCCAGATGTGATTCTTTACGGAAGTCATGGACAAAATCTCGTTGTTGCTGAAACTTCCGAAAGAGATACTTTGCTGGCTCTCGTCTTTGGGATTGATACGCATGACACCGCCATGAAACCCTACCCAGAGCATACCGTCCTCATCACATAACAGGTAGTTGGGGCTTTTCTCTCCGTTTAATTCGTCAGCAAATAATTTTGTCACTTCCCGTGTGCGGGGATTAATTTTGTCTATCCCTTTATTATTGTAGAGCAACACCCATACATTGCCTTCATTATCGGGAATAATCTGGTTGATAAACATGCCGGACAGTCCGTTGTGGACGGAGTAATTCTGTTCGGCTACATATTGTCCGGAGGCAGACTGCATCAGCCTGTGCTTGTCTACTACAAAGATTCCTCCCAGACAGGTTGAAATCCACAGATGTCCGGCATTGTCTTCGAACATATAATAAGTCCAGTTGGTGTTATATGTTCCTGTACTGTCTACAATGTTATAGTGCACGAATTGGCGGGTTGCATAATCGTAGCGGTTGATGCTTCCGTCGGTAGCTATCCATAGCTGCTGTTCCTTATCTTCGTAAATATGCCGGATACGGTTGTGTGATAACGGATAAGTCTTGTCACCCATTCTGTACCAGATAGCGTTATGCTTGTCTCCGGCAGGATCGGTGAAGCGGATTAATCCGTTGGTACCTCCAAACCAGTAGAAACCTTTTGAGTCGCGGAACAGGGAGTAGAACTGATTTCCGTCTCCCGTACCTGTAATCTGTGAGATCGGAATAAATTGCAGGGCGCTGTTGTAGCGTGAAAGGGAAATGCCGTAGTCGGTGCCCAGCCAGATGTTATGTTCCTGATCGGCAAAGATATTCCAGATGATGTTATTCGTCAACGACTGGATATTGCGGGAATCGTGAATGATGTGCTGTAGAGGAGTGACATCATTGTGATAGACGTACAGGCCGTTGTCCGTACCTGCCAGCAGATATCCATTTCCATCCAGAGCCAGTGATTTGATCGAGTTGTTATGGAAGGCTTCTGTCTGCTTCATCTGTCCGGTTGATGGAAAATACTGGAAAAGGTAACCTTCCGTACCGATCCAGATACATTGGCGGCCCGTATCTTCCAGCAAGGAATTGACGAACAGGTTGCTTTGACTGCTATTGACGGGAAGGGGAATCTTTTCGAATTTCCCGTTTGAGGCAATATAGCGGCACAGCCCGTTGTAGGTTCCCACATAAATCTGATTGTCTCCGGTGCGGATAATGGAGTAGATGGTATTATGGGGTAATCCGTTGCGCTTTGTGCCGAGAGGACTTAGCTTCCGGTTTTGCAGCTGATAGGTGTATAAGCCATTTAATGCGCCTATCCACAGGGTATCTCCTTGAAGTGCCATTGTGCGTACATCTGTCGGAAAGTCTGTTGCCGGTTGCTCGTAGCGGTCAGTCCGGTAATTGTAGATTAGGATTCCGTTGTCCGTACCCATATATAAATAGGTGTTATCTATAATGACACCGCAATAGATACGGGTGTTATTGATTTCTCCGTAAGTGAAATGCTGCTGTGTGGAATAACCGTCATAACTGAATAATCCCTTGTTGGAACCTATCCATATCAGTCCTTCGCTGTCTTGAAGGAAACAACTGACCACCGATGCTTCAGCACCGAGATAAATATTGTCGAATTGCTGATAATTTACTTTTTGTCCATAGGCGGTGCTGCTTTGAATGCAACATGCACAAAGGAAAAAAAGAATGGCTATGATTCGTTGATACATGATATCAGGTTTGCAAGGCATTAAATCTTTAATTGTTGTGTTAATATTAGCACTCTTGATTGCAAATGTAGGAAAAATGTCGGTTACACTTGTAAATCTCCCCGTCTTTTTGTTCCTTTGCTCTATATTTATAAAACAGAATAGTTCGGAATGAAAAAGCTAATTTATCTGCTTTTGTTACCATTGGCTCTGGCAGTGGCAGCCTGTGGCGGTAAGAACGGAAGTTCAAATAAAGAATCGGTATTGGCAAGGCAAGACAGTGTAGATGCTCACGGGTTGCAGCGTATGCAAAGTTCAAAAGCTGAAACTGATATTAAGTTTAAGGGAAGAGACTATCATTCGCTGGTTTCGCGTACTCCTGACGAAAGTCTGCCTCACGTCTCCAATGAGATGGGGGATACGTATGTAGACAATAAAATAGTGTTGCGCATCACCCGGGGAAGTGAAAACGTACTCAACAAGACATTTACGAAGAACGACTTTTCATCGGTAGTCGACGCGAAATTCCTTTCAAAATCCATACTTGAAGGAATCGTATATGACAAGACCACACCGGAGGGAATCGTTTACGCCGCCAGTGTGTGTTATCCGCAGACCGATTTGTATGTTCCGCTTTCCATCACTGTAACGGCCGATGGAAAAATGAGCATAAAGAAAGTAGATATGTTGGAAGACGATTATACGGAAGAAACACCTGAATAGACTTGTGAATGGGGATATAAGACGTTTCTGACAGAAGAATTGCACAAATGTGAAAGCATTTGAGACAAACGAAAGGCAGCCGTAAGGGTTGCCTTTCGTATTTTTGCACCGTCGATAAACTTAATACCGGATAGAATGAAAAAATACATTTTGGTTATTTATATGATGGCGGCAGGATGCACGATGCTGACTGCTCAGACTAAAAATACGCAAACACTGATGCCACTCACCGAACGGGTAAACGTACAGGCTGACTCTGCACGTATCAACCAGATTATTGACGGTTGCTGGGTAGCTGTCGGGACGAATAAACCTCATGCCATTCAGCGTGATTTTACCAACCTGTTTGATGGCAAGCCCTCCTATCGCTTTGAACTCAAAACCGAAGACAATACACTGGAAGGTTATGCGAAAGGAGAAACGAAAGGACGTGCCGAGTTTTCATATTGCTATGCAACTTCCGACGATTTCAGGGGATTACCTGCCGACGTTTATCAGAAAGCACAGATCACAAAGACTGTTTATCATCACGGGAAGGGAGCTTGTCCGCAAGGAAGTTCCCGCGACTATGAGTTTTCGGTTTATATTCCTTCTTCTCTGGACAGCAACGTCTCCACCATCTTTGCCCAATGGCACGGAATGCCCGACCGGACGCTGGTCCAGACTCCTCAGGGCGAGGTGAAGAAACTGACTGTTGACGAATTTGTAGAACTGGAAAAAACGACCTTCTTCAAGAAGAATGCAGGACACGAAAAAGTAGTTAGACTGGATAAACAAGGCAATCCGATGAAAGATAAAAATGGAAAACCTGTATATAAGGCAGGAAAGCTCAACGGATGGTTGGTTGAGCAGGGAGGATACCCGCCATTGGCATTCGGATTTTCCGGAGGACTGTTTTATATCAAAGCCAACTCCGACCGTAAATGGCTGACAGACAAAGATGACCGTTGCAATGCAAACCCGGGAAAGACGCCCGTTATGAAACCGCTGACTTCTGAATACAAGGCATCCACCATTGCCTACAAATTACCTTTTGCCGATTTCCCGAAAGACTGCTGGATTACTTTCCGTGTCCATATCGACTGGACGGTCTATGGCAAGGAAGCGGAAACGATTGTGAAACCGGGGATGCTGGATGTACGGATGGATTATCAGGAGCAAGGTAAGAAAGTGAGCAAACACATTGTTGATAATGAGAAGATTCTGATTGGACGTAACGACGAAGACGGATATTACTTTAAGTTCGGAATTTACCGCGTAGGTGATAGTACCGTTCCCGTTTGTTACAATCTGGCAGGATATTCAGAAAGATAAATAGGTAAATAGTTAAGGTTATAAGTTAAGGTGAAGAGAGCGATCCGGATGTTCCTGAGTGGGCATCCGGATCTTTTTTATGGGGTAAATTCAAGGATGAAAGTTAAAGAACACAAAAAAGAATGTGATCTCTGATTATTCCCAAATCTTTCCTAAATCTGTATCGTTATTTGCAGTATAAAACTTATCAGATATAGTATTAACTAAAAAGAATAACGATTATGAAGAAAATTTTATCTTTGCTTGTGATGGCTATTGTAGCTATACAGTTCTCATTTGCCGGCGATGTGGTTACAAAGGATATGAATCAGCTACCGCTTCCGGCACGCAACTTTATCAACCGTCATTTTACCAAACCTCAGGTGGCTCATATCAAGATTGATAAAGATCTGTTGGAGTCTGCCAAGTATGAAGTGTTATTGACGGACGGTACGGAAATAGATTTTGATAGCAAAGGTAACTGGGAGGAAGTAAGTGCCGGTAAAGGGCATGCAGTTCCGGCAAGTGTTGTTCCTTCGTTTGCTGCCAGTTATCTGAAAGAGCATAACTTTACAGAACCTGTGACAAAAGTAGAGCGTGACCGGAAAGGATATGAAGTGGAATTAAGTACCGGCGTTTCTTTCAAGTTCGACAAGAAAGGAAAATTCCTGAAAGCGGATGATTGATGATTAAATGAAAATATGATATAACCTAAATCCTAAGAATTAATTATGTTGAAGTTTAAGTTTGGCGCATGGGCAGTCGTTTTAATGCTGACTGCCTTTTCTTTCAGCGCATGTGATGATAATGATGATGAAACGTATAATCCGCCTGCCAATATCACAGAGGCATTGAAGCAACTATATCCGAATGCCCAGAATGTGGAGTGGGAGATGAAAGGAGATTATTATGTAGCTGACTGCTGGGTGACTGGTGACGAACTGGATGTCTGGTTCGACGCGAATGCCAACTGGGTGATGACGGAAAACGAATTGGATAGTATCGATCAGTTAGTACCTGCCGTTTATACCGGTTTCCGTAATTCCAACTACAGTTCATGGGTAGTGACCGATGTGTTTGTATTGACGTATCCGCAGCATCCTACTGAGTCCGTGATTCAGGTGAAACAGGGAAATCTGAGATTTGCACTGTACTTTTCGCAGGAAGGAGGCTTGCTGCATGAAAGGGATATCACCAATGGCGATGATACGAATTGGCCGGTTATGGAGTAGAATTAGTTATGTACAGAGGAATGTTTGTCCACATTCCTCTGTAGTCATTATGTTACATCTGCTGATAATCTTTAGCCAGTCCTCCTTCGCTAGTTTCCTTATACAGTGAGGGCAGGTCATGTCCGGTTTGTTTCATTACCTGTACCACTTTGTCGAAAGAAACACGGTGCATACCGTCTGTAAAGGCTGAATAAAGATTGGCATCCAGTGCACGGGCGGCAGCATAAGCGTTCCGCTCGATACAAGGGATTTGAACGAGACCGCATACGGGGTCACAAGTCATCCCCAGGTGGTGTTCCAGCCCCATTTCCGCCGCATATTCAATCTGTGCCGGACTTCCTCCGAATAATTGATTGGCTGCTGCTGATGCCATCGCGCAGGCAACGCCGACTTCTCCCTGACATCCTACTTCAGCACCGGAGATGGACGCATTGAACTTGACAATGTTTCCAATTAGCCCCGCCGTAGCCAAGGCGCGAAGAATACGCATGTCACTGAAGTCACGGCTTTTTTGTAAATGATAAAGTACTGCCGGCATCACTCCGCAGGAACCGCAGGTAGGGGCAGTCACGATCTTTCCACCGGAAGCGTTTTCTTCGCTGACTGCCAGTGCATAAGAGAAAACAAGTCCTCTGGATTGCAGAGATTGTTTGTATCCGGTAGCACGTATATAATAGGTGGAAGCTTTTCTACGTAAGTTCAGCGGTCCGGGCAATACACCTTCGGCTTCCAGACCTCGGTGGATAGCGTCTTTCATCGTGTCCCATACTTCTGCCAGATAGTCCCATATATCTTCGCTCTCACATTCCTTGACATATTCCCAATAACTTTTTCCGGTACGTTCACACCATTGCAGGATTTCGGTCATGTTGTTCATGCCGTATACTTCCGGGCTTTCGATTGTCGGGTTATCATTATTCTCTGCCAAAGCTCCGCCGCCGATACTGTAAACCGTCCAGTTTTCCAATATCTTGTTGCTTGCATCCAGAGCGGCAAACGTCATTCCGTTCGGATGGAAGGGAAGGAAAACTTTGGGTTGCCATACGATTTCTACCGGAGCGACAGGTTGTAAAGTATCTATGATAGCCACATCCGTCATGTGGCCTTTGCCTGTAGCTGCCAAACTTCCATAAAGGGTTACTTTGAAAGAAGCGGCATCCGGATGACGTTCAACAAACATTTCTGCAGCTTTACGAGGGCCCATTGTATGACTGCTGGAAGGACCTGTGCCGATTCTGTATAATTCTTTTATTGATTTCATGGATGGGTGCGCTTTAGTTAATACCATTTCTTTTTTCTGAAGTACAAATATACAATAATACCGATAACCGCCATTATAATCCAGGCAAATAAATATCCGTACCGCCAGTCCAGTTCGGGCATCCATTTGTAATTCATTCCCCACACACCGACAAGAAACGTTAGCGGGATGAAAATGGTGGATACGATGGTCAGCCGCTTCATGATATCGTTCATTCGTAAATCATTGTTCGAGATATACAGGTCGACTAACGAAGACAGTGTTTCACGGCAGATTTCAATCGTTTGTAATACAAATTGTAAATGGTCGTTCACATCATTGTAGAAGGCACGGTTTACTTTATGTATAAGGAGATTTTCTGCCCGCAACAATTTTACATATTGCTCTTTAAGCGGAAGGATGGCTTTTTTCATCAGCATATATTGGCGGCGCAGCCCCTGAATCTGAATGCCGATGTCATTCTCATTGGTAATCATCAGCAGTTCTTCTTCCAGATCTTCGAGTGCATCGTCGATGGAAGATATCGTTGAAATGTAGTTCGCCATGATGCTGTTCAGCAATACACTGAGCAGATAATCCGTCAGACGGCTACGGATTTTCAGTATATCGTTTCTCAATGCGGCGTTGATTTCATCAAAGAAATCTGTTTCTTTTTCAAGAAAGGTAAGTACATAGTTATTTCCCAGAATGATGCAGACTTGTTGTTGGAGCAATCCGTCGAGGTCATCATCCTCTTTGTGTTCATTGGGATAGAATATTTTCAGGATCAGGACAATATATTTGTCATGCTCTTCTATTTTCGTCGGGTGGTTGGCATTTAATATGTCTTGTAAAACGAGGAAGTCTATTTCAAAATGACTGCAAATCTCACGGATGGTTTCCGTATCTTTCAGCCCGTGTACCTGCAACCAGTTGATTCGTTCGTTATCCAGCGTTTCTTTGACGCTTTGGAAGGTGTCACCGGAGCTTTCCTGCATCTCGGTTGCATTGTATGTGCAGAGATGTAAATGGGTAGGGGTAAGGCTGTCCCCTGTGTAAATAAGCTTTTCGCTTAACAGATTATTCTTCATGCTTTATTCTCGTTTTAGAAAACCACTGTAACACAAAGGTAGTGGTTTTCTAAATGAGAACAAGTTCTTCGATCGTTTTGTTTACAGATTAGTCAAAATCGACTACCGTAATTCCGGCACCTCCGAACTGGACATGCTCGTCTGCATAATGACTGACGCCCGGTACGGTGGACAGGTATTGGCGGATGAGTGTACGGAGTATTCCGGTGCCTGTTCCGTGAAGGATACGAACGCGGTCCATGCCGACAAGGATGGCATCGTCCACGAAATAAGTGATGGCTTGCAGAGCCTCGTCACCACGCATCCCCCGTACATCAATATCTTGCTTGAAATTAAGCTTCTTCTCGTACATCTGGTCATGCGTCTGACTGCTGACAAACGTACTTTTGGCTATTCCTTCCGTCTTGGGGGCAGCGTTGCTTCGTTCCAGACGGTCCAGTTTCACCGTAGTTTTAATGCTTCCGAAAGCGACGGTTGCATTTTTACCATTGATTTCCATGACCTGCCCGACGCTTGTCTGTCCCTTGATCTTTACGTTCTCACCAACGGTGATAGGCATTACTTTAGGGGTAGCGGCTGTCTGTGATGCGGCAGTTTTCGGTTCGTTTTTCTTGTTTTTCTTCCGTTCCTGCTTCTCCTTCAGCTTCTCCATTTTGCGGGCAATCTTTTCCTCCTGTTCTTTGGAAGTCATTGTTTCCAGGGAAGTACGGAAATCGTTCAGTTCCTGGCGCACCAGGCGGGTCTTTTCTTTTTCGGCCTGAGCTTCTTTAATCGTACGGATGGTATTTTCAATGCGGGCGTTCGATTCCTGCAACATTCGTTCAGCTTCTTCTTTAGCCTGTCTGATAATCTCCTTCCGTGATTTTTGCAACTCTTCCATTTCCGTTTGATAACGGGCGATGGTGTCTTCCATGTGTTTTTCCCGTTGGCGGATCGTTTGTCGTTTCCCTTCCCAGTAGCGCTTGTCGCGTACAATGTCCTGAAGATATTTATCGGCATTGATGTACTCGCTTCCTACAATTTCCGAAGCATCTGCAATCACATCTTCCGGTAATCCGATTTTCCGGGCAATCTCTACGGCAAATGAACTGCCCGGATTTCCGATCTGTAGTTGAAAGAGTGCTTGCATCAAGTGGCGGTCGTAGAGCATGGCACCGTTGACTACTCCTTCATGATCTTCGGCAAAATGCTTCAGATTCTGATAGTGAGTCGTTATTACTCCGAACGTTCCTTTCTGATTGAAACGTTTCAGCACAGCTTCGGCGATGGCTCCTCCGATCTGTGGTTCCGTACCTCCTCCGAACTCGTCGATCAGAATGAGGCTGCGTTCATTGCAGCTTTTCATCATGATTTTCATGTTGGTCAGGTGCGAAGAATAAGTACTCAGGTCATCTTCGATGGACTGTTCGTCACCGATATCGATGAAGATACTGCTGAACATACCTGCATGACTGCGTTCGTGCAAAGGAATCAGCATACCGCATTGCAACATATATTGCAGCAAACCGACTGTTTTCAGACAGACAGACTTACCTCCGGCATTCGGACCGGAAATGATAAGGATACGCTGCTTTTGGTTTAGTTCTATATCCAGCGGAACTACTTTTTTCCCATGTTTGGCTAAAGACAGTTGCAGTAAGGGATGCACTGCCATTGTCCAGTCCAATAGCTGTTTCTTTTCTACTGTCGGTTTCAGACTGTTGGTCTGTATGGCAAAATAACTTTTTGCACGGATAAAGTCAATTTCTGCCAGAAACTCATAAGACTGAAGAATATCCGGGATAGACGGGCGCAGTATAGTTGAAAACTCTGTAAGGATACGAATGATTTCCCGTCGTTCATCCCCTTCGAGTTCACGAATACGGTTGTTGGCTTCTACCACCTCTGCCGGTTCGATAAATACGGTCTTTCCACTAGCCGATTCATCGTGCACGATACCTTTGATCTTTCGTTTTAATCCCGGAGCGACAGGAATAACGAGACGACCGTCACGCATGGTCGGAGCTACGTCTTTGTCTACATAGCCTTCAGACTGTGCATTGCGTAGGATACTGTTTAATGAACGGGAGATACTTCCCATCGTATTGGACAGTTCTCGACGGATACGGGCCAATTCGCTGGACGCATTGTCTTTTATTTTACCATATTTATTAAGGATACCGTCTATCTTGCCAATCAGTTGGGGGAATACGGCAATATCTCCCGCCAACCGCTTCAGGCTGGGGTAGGGTACATCGTTTTCCTCCTCTTCTTCATTCCGGTGTAGAAAACGTACGATATCACGAATAGTCTCTAATGAACGGCGTAGGTCAAACAGTTCTTGTTCGTCCAAATACATACCTTCTATCCGTACCCGTTTTAGTGATGGACGGACATCGAAGAAGAATTGATCGGGAAATCCGTCTTCTTCCTGAATGATGCGCACAAATTCAGTTACCTGGTTCAGTTTCTCTTCCACTTCTTCAAATTGCTCGGAAAAGCTCATGTCTGAAACCCGTTCTTCGCCTAAAGTGCTGAGACACTTGTCTTTCAGTAACTGCCTTATTTGGTCGAATCCTATCTTTTGCTCAAAATTTTGAGGATATATCATGTCTTTATACTTATTATAGGCTGCAAAAATACGATTATTTCGTGAAAAAAATGTCAGATTGTTTGCAGATTTAAAAATGATTCGTACCTTTGCACCGCTTTCAACGGAAAGCACTTCTGATAAAGGAGTTTTGGAGAGGTGGCAGAGTGGTCGATTGCGGCGGTCTTGAAAACCGTTGTACCGCGAGGTACCCGGGGTTCGAATCCCTGTCTCTCCGCGATAAATGCTGAAAATCAGTAAATTGCAAAACAAACACCCAATTTTACACCCAAGAATGTAAAATTGGGTGTTTTTGTATTATTTAAGAAATCGTGTTCTATGTGCTTATAAGAATTTGCGGCGCATGATAAAATTTGTCAGCTCCAGTTTGTTTGCCCTATACTTCTGTATTTTGACTATTTCATATCCCTTCTTCTCAAAGAACGGTCTGGCTGTCAGGCTTACTTCGGATGTGATTTCAACAACTCCCAATTGCTTGGCAATGCGTTCAACTTCAGAAAGAAGCTGTGTGGCCACGCCTTTGCCTTGCCAGTCCTTGTGTACGAACATGGAATGCAGATAGCCGTCCTTATTCATGGATGAAAAGCCTACCATGTGGTTCGCTTTATCAAAAGCACCTATAAAATGATTGTGTGACAGAAGCTCTTTCAAATGCTCCACACTGTCACCACAAGATGCCCAATCTTCTACTTCTTCTTTTGTATAATGTCTGATATTAACATGCAGTACGGTAGAGCGGAATAACTCCTGCATTTCGGGAATGTCCTTTTCTTCGAGTGGGAGAAGCCTATATTGAGGGTTTAACCATTTAATCACTTTGCATGGATTTCCAACGGCAACACAATCAGCCGGAATAGATTTGGTCACTACACTTCCGGCACCAATCACACTCCCTTTTCCGATAGTGATTCCTGCAAGAATAATGCTGCCGCCACCAATCCATACATTATCTTCTACTGTAATAGGTAAAGCCTTTGTCCTGAAAAATAGTTTCCTTGAATCTTCCTCCCAATTTCTCACAAACCGTTCCTCAAAATTTATCGGATGAGTAGCTGTGTAAAATTGCACATTTGGAGCAATCAAAACCCTATTACCAATATGAATCAGATTTTCATCCATCATTGTACAGTTATTATTGATAATGGTTTGTTCACCAATAAAGATATGTTTTCCGCATTGGCAAGTAAAGTTCTGTCCTACACTTGAATGATTACCAATGCTTCCCAACATTTTGGAAAGAATTTCTTTCCTTTCATATTCTACCGTCTTTATGTCATTTAAGACACATAAATAGTCTTTTGTCCTGTTTATCATTGCTAACACTTCTGTATCCAAATAGTTACAATATTCTCCTGACAAAAAACGTTGGTAATTGCTTATTTCTTTATTCAATTCATTTACCATTATGAACTCATCCTTTGTTTCTTTTACTATTCTGAATCCCAACTTAAATATATTCTTAATTCAGGTGTATTTATAATCTCTCTTGGGGGAGTTTCCATTCCTTTTGGGATGAAAATAGCCTCATAAAGAAAATCTCTTAATAAGAAAGATTCCTCTTGATATAAAGGGCGGATTCTGTAATTTATTGTATTGCTCATATTGTTCACACTTTCGTTTCAAATCTGACATATTGTTTTTGCTGTATTTTCAGATACCAAATTGGTTGATTGCAGCTGTTATCCATATAATTCATTTTTTAGTAATGCCATAAAGATACAAAAAAGGAGCGACCAAAATGCTATTTGACTACTCCTTTCGGTTATATTTGAACTATTTAACTTTAACGAATTACAATTTGAATCCTCTGCTTTTTCTTGGTTCTTCCACTGATTGTCGTAAACCTTGCCGAAGTTTCTCCCATTGCTCCTTAAACCATTCTCCGATTGGTTGCCTGTTTACGGTCAGTACCAATTTATTCTCATCAACCGAACTTTTCTCAACCTTGAAAGTGTCATTCTTGATTTCAAATCTTCGCCTATGCTCTTCGGAATAGATTGTTCCATTGCATCTGATAGCTTCCTTTTTCGTCAAAAGGCTGTTTATCATATCTTTGGTAAATCCGATGGCATAACATAGTCTTTCCATTCTCAACATTTCTTTGAGTAATGGAAACCAGTTGAATGCCTTTTCAAGAATGGTGTTCAATCGGGATATTTCCTTGTCTTTGGCTTCAAGCTCTTGATTATATATTCCTTGCAGGTTACGAATCTGCTTGCCGTGCTGTTCCTGCATTTGTTGCATCTTAACTTTTAATTCATCAATGCCCTTGTCACGTTTGGCAATTTCATGACGTAAATTCTCGTTAGATTGTTCCAAATCTTTCAATTTACCGCTGCCGAAAAGAGAACCTACACCGCTGGTTATGGCAGTGGCTACATCGGTGGCTGTCTTCTTTAGTTTGTCTGTGCATATCTCTGCTTTTACCTGTTTGAGTTCCTGTTCGGCAAGGCTTACCTGTTGCTCCTTGTGTC
>OGEP01001024.1_pt1 | contig 33678 bp, 26 predicted proteins | sample 1570721 | NCBI WGS metagenome assembly OGEP01 (sample SAMEA2582131, study PRJEB24529) | metagenome | biome: Human gut stool | place: China | collected 2011 | reverse complement strand
TCAAGCTGACCTTGCAGGAGCTGGAAGCCGCCGCCGGAGCCGAGGGCTGGGTGGATGTCTGCAAGGAGCCGGAAGGCGAGTAAGGTATCACAAGATAAACGCAAAGGGAGTTCTGCCCGGACCTTCGTCCGTGACAGAACTCCCTTTTTTACTTCATAAATCTCAGTGCGAAGGTCTGCTGGGCAGCAGGAAAAAGACGTTCATAGCGCTGCCTGCTGCCACGCTCAGCGGAGCAAAAACCACACGCCCAGCAGAATCGCAAGGAAAATCAGATTGGACAGGGTGAACAGCCCGAAATACTGTTTCTTCCCCTGTGGCAGCTCCCGTGCAATCTGCCGGTAGGAAATAAGACTGGCCATGGATGCAATCAGAGTGCCAAGACCTCCCAGATTGGTGCCGATAATGAGGGCTTGTGTCTCTGCCGTGAACCCGGACAGCAGCAGGGCAGCGGGAACATTGCTGGTGACCTGCGAAGCAAGAACCGCTACCAGAACTTCCCGACCGGTCAAAAACTCCTGCAGCCAGCCGGAGAAAGCGGGAATGCGGCCAAGATTGCCAATGAAGATGAAAAAAGCTACAAAGGTCAGAAGCAGGGAATAGTCCACCGTCCGCAAGGTGCGTGGGTCTGCAAAAAGGGCGCAGACGAGCACAGCGGCAAAGGCAATGCCATAGGGCAGCACCCGGATCACGGACAGTAGGCAAACGGCAAACAACACCAGATACAGCAAGATGATTTTCTGATCTCCCTGAGATGCAGAGGAAGAAACAAGCTCGTCCACGGAGAGGGCGGCAGAGGTTTTCCGGCAGAGCATTGCTGCCCAAGCCAGCAGCAGGAGCAGAGAGACCAGGGTGTAGGGCAGCATAAGAAGCACAAAGCCTCCGATGCTCATGCCGCTTTTTCCGTAAAGATAGAGGTTCTGCGGGTTGCCGATGGGAGTCAGCATACTGCCAAGGTTTGCCGCAACGGTCTGCATACAGACCACCGGGATCAGAAGAGCGCGGCGGACATCTGCTCCCAGACGGTTCAAGACCACGAATGTAAAGGGAACGAAGGTCAGCAGGGAAACATCGTTGGTGATGAACATACTTCCGAAAAAGCACAGCCCGACCAGTACCATCGTCAGCTGAAAGGTGCTGTGAGTGCGGGACAGCAATGTGCGTCCCAGCCCATCAAAAAAGCCTTGCCGCCGCAGCCCGGCCATGACCGTCATCAGGGAAAACAGGATCGCCAGTGTGCGCAGGTCGATGTAGCCGATATACTGCACATCCGGTGGAACAAAGAAGGCGGAGACAACGGCCAGAACAGCGGCTGCGGTGAGGACCGTTTCCTGCTGGAGAAATTGTTTGAGTTTCATAGAGACACATCCTTGTAGTTGTAAAGGCAGTCCTGATGCGGTGCCGGACGGCCTTTTTTGGTATTTCAAAACAGCAGCTTTTGCAATTTTTTGCAGCACCATCCTACTCCATTAGAGCGGCATCGTCAAGAGAAAACAGAAAAAACGCGATTCGAGCAAGAAAAAACGGATGGCTCCGCAGAACCATCCGCTAAAACTGGTATACTTAGTCTTTTCGATACTTATACGCACCCTCAATGGCGTCAATTTCCGTGGGAATACAGAAGCTTACGTCCTGATACATGGAAGAGTAGCCTTTTAAGCAAGAATCCCGGTGGACTGCAAAAACAGCACCAGCATCATCACCGGGGCAACATAGCGGATCATCACCCGGTAGAGCTTCTTGCGGCGGAAGGTCTCGCCGTTGCGCTGCATCTCGTCAATGACGTAATCCGGCGTCATGACCCAGCCGATCAGGATGGTGGACAGCAGGGCAATGAAAGGCATCATGACGCTGTTGCTGACGTAGTCCATGATATCCAGCAGCTGAGCCGCAGAGCCGTTGGGCAGCTGTACCTCAAAATAGAAAATGCTGTAACCCAGCGCAATGATGGCGGAAGCGGCCAGATAAATGACCGCCAGCACAAGCACCGTCTTTTTGCGGCCCGAGTGGAAGATCTCCATGCAGTTGGCGGTGATGGATTCCAGCACCGAGATGCAGGAGGTCAGGGTGGCAAAAATAGCGGTGACGAAGAACAGGATGCCCACGAAAGTACCGGCCTTGCCCATGGCGGCAAACACCTTGGGCAGAGAGACGAACATCAGGCTGGGGCCTGCGCTCATGCCCTCGGTGCCGGAGAACACATACACGGCGGGGATGATCATAGCGCCGGCCAGCAGAGCTACGCCGGTATCAAAAATCTCGATCTGATTCACCGCTTTGTTCAGGTCTACGTCCGGTTTGACGTAGGAACCGTAGGTGATCATAATACCCATGGACACGCTGAGAGAGAAGAACAGCTGGCTCATGGCGTCCAGCAAAATCTGCAAAAAGCGGCTGACGGTCAGCCCTTCCATATGCGGGGTCAGGTAGTAGCGCAGACCTTCCAGACCGGTGCGCATCTGCCCGGAGGCGTCCTCGTGGCGCAGGGTGAGGGCGTAGCCCGCGATCACGACCACCAGCACCAGCAAAATGGGCATCATGTAGCGTGACACCCGCTCAATGCCGCCCTCCACGCCGTTGTACACGATGAAAGCTGTTACGCCCATGAACAGCAGAGCGAACACCACGGGCGACACCGGCGAGGTGATAAAGCTGGTGAAATAGCCGTCCTCGGCAGCGGCAGCAGACTGCCCGGTGAGGTAGACCACCGCATATTTCGTGATCCACCCGCCGATGACGGCGTAGTAGGTCATGATCAGAACCGGCACCAGAAAGGTGAGGATGCCGAGAAATTTCCACTTGGGGCGCATGGTCTCGTAGGCGCGGATGGCACTCTGCTTGGTGCGTCGTCCGATGGCAATATCCGAGGTGAGCAGGGTGAAACCGAAGGTCAGCACCAGCACCAGATACACCAGCAAAAACAAACCGCCGCCATCCTTTGCGGCAAGGTACGGGAAACGCCACAGGTTGCCGACACCCACCGCACTTCCGGCGGCAGCAAGGACAAATCCGATTTGTCCGGAGAAGCTGCTTGATTTCTTTTCCATGATTCTCAAACTCCTATCCTAACTGCAATCCAGCATTTTGATTCGTTGGCAACAACGGCTGGATTGCGTGTCGCAAAGATGCTGCTTGGAGCAGGCATCTTGTTTATCTTGCGACGAACTATTGTAATATAGGATAACATGAAGTATCATATCAGTAAACACAATAAAATTACTACGACCTATAAATTTTACTTATGGAGTGTTTGCGATGCGGGAACAGAAAGACCGATACGAGATATTTTTGAAGGTATGCGAAACGGGCAGTTTTTCCAAAGCAGCGGAGGCACTGAACTATACCCAATCCGGCATCAGCCAGATGATGGCGGGGCTGGAAGAAGAACTGGGGGTGCAGCTGTTCGCCCGCATCAACCGGGGCGTGACCCTGACCGATAACGGAACACGTCTTTTGCCCTACATCCGGGAACTGGCAAACCAGAAGACCCGGCTGCGGCAGGCGGCGTTCAACATCAACCACAAGGTGGAGGGCAAACTGCGGGTGGGCAGCTTTTCCAGCATCACAACGCTCTGGATGCCGGAAGTCGTGCACTATTTCAAGGAGCATTACCCGAAGGTGAAGATTGAAATTCTGGACGGCAACTATGATGAGATCCGGGAATGGATCATCCGTGGACAGGTGGACTGCGGTTTTCTCTCGTCCATTGTGGCAGACGACCTGAAATTCTACCCGCTCTGGGACGACCCGCTGTGTGCTGTGTTCCCGGAGGGGCATCCGCTGGCTGCACAGCCCAGTGTGACCCTGCCGCAGCTGTTTCAGGCTCCGCTCATCATCGAAACCCCCGGCTGCGACAACGATATCCAGCACCTGATGCTCAAGTGCCCGGTGAAGCCGAATATTGCATACAGCTTCCGGGACGATACCCTCATCATGGCCTTCGTGCGCAGCGGGCTGGGCGTGACCATCTCGCAGGAGCTGGTGATGCAGGCGTTCGGCTGCCCCGGTGTGGTGTCCCGCCCGCTGGAGCCTGCCTGCTGCCGGACGCTGGGGCTGGCGTTTTCCAAGACGGCAAGCTCGGTGGTGAGCCGGACACTGCTGGAATATCTGAAATCCACCCGGCAGCGAAAGGATACACCGCAGATAAGATAAGAACGAAAAGCGTGATATACTGAGTGGGAAAACTAGGAATTGGGGGAGAGAACACGATATGAATTTAAAATACAAGAGAGCAACGCTTGAAGATATCGATATATTGACAAAAACGAGAATAGAGGTGTTAAGAGCGGCTAATAAACTTTCTGCTGATACGGATATGAGCGAAGTTGAAAGACGATCCTATAATTATTATCAAAAAGCGCTTTGTGACGGCTCTCATATTGCATATTTGGTTTTTGACGGAAATCGTTTTGTAGGGGCTGGTGGTGTTAGTTTTTTTCAAGTAATGCCGACTTACCACAATCCAAATGGAAACAAGGCTTATATCATGAATATGTATACTGATCCTGAATATCGAAGACTGGGAATTGCTTATAAAACATTAGATATGCTGATTAGAGATACTAAAAGCAAGGGTATTACAGCTATTTCATTAGAAGCAACTGAGATGGGACGACCATTGTATGAAAAGTATGGATTTGTAAAAATGAATGATGAAATGGAATTGCCAGAGTGATAACTTCGCGTTTGTAGAGCGAAGCGGAACATGAATGCCCCAGTGGAAGGCAATTACTCTGCGTTCTCCGGTTTCTGTTCCGCAGGCTTTATGGTCTTGACCCGCAGGGTGAAGTACAGCAAATGACAGACCCACACCACGGCAATGCAGACCCTGCCGATGGGCGCATTTTTCATGCATAAAAAGCCGATGGCCATAACAGCGGTGACCATTGCGATGATCTTGCATTTTGTTCCGGCGGTCATGGCTTTTTTCTGAACGAAGCTGTCCAGATGTTTTTTATATAAGTTCGTACCTACGAACCATTCGTGCAGTTTTTGGGAGCTTTTCGCAAAGCAGAGCAGGGTTGCCATGTAGAAGGGGACGGTGGGCAGAATGGGAAGCACGATCCCTACGGTGCCCAGAACCATGCAAAGAAAGCCCAGTACGATCCAGAATGCTTTTAAGAGTTTTTTCATCATCTTCTCCTGTTGATTTTTGTGTTGCTGCACGGCAGTGCAGAGCGAGCGTCTCCGTCACAGTTTCAAAGCGGAGATCTTGAATGTTAGTGATAGCTAACTTCCTGTCTTATGAAAAGCCGCCCGTTGGCGACTTTTCTGGAGAGATAATACGATATTCTGGAAACTTTGTCAAGATGTACTTTGCGGAGCGTTGCGCTTGGTAAAATTCTGGATTAAAAGCACAGGGCAGACCTATACCGCCTTTTATCGCAAGTCAAGAAATTATCGCAATTTTCAAAAATAGTGCCTGTCAAAACGGCATATTTGCGATATGTAATTCAACGCTGTTGCATTAAAAAGTTGAATTGCTATAATGCTTCACTCATTTCTTGCCTTGCGGTAAAATACCATAGATCCCATAAGCGAGTGACCTGAAAAAGGCTGCTCGCTTTTTTATCGTCATCGCAGTATTTTTGATGGAACGGCTTTTTGCCGGTAAGGGATAAACGCGTGTCGTAAAAATAAGTGCTCTTTACGAGAAAAAGTCTTGAAACGCTTCTGTTGTAATGTTACAATTGTGCTATATAATGGTATAGATATTCAAAAAAGCTGCTGACAACATGGTGCAATTGATGCTGCAACGACCTTTCTGAATCCTGTGCAATGGAAATGAAACTGAAATGAGACCGTCTGGGGCGGAGAAAGATTGGACAAAATGAAAAACTTTGGAACGAGCGAAACCATGCAGACGCTGATGCGGAAAAGCATCTGTGCGGTGCTGAGCCTGCTGCTGTTGCTGTCAGCCGTGCTCCCTGTGAAGGCTGCCGCAGAAACCGCCCCTGCAAAGGTCGTCCGTGTCGGCTCGTTTGAGGACACCTTCAACTATTGCAACGAGAAGGGCGCAAGAAAGGGCTACGGCTACGAGTTGCTGGAAACACTATCCGGCTATACAGGCTGGCAGTTCGAATATGTGACCTGCGACTGGTCAGACTGCTTTGAAAAACTTGAAAACGGCGAAATCGACATCATGGGCGGTATTTCTTATACGGAGGATCGCGCTGAGGAGATGCTGTTTTCGGACGAACCGATGGGGGAGGAAAAATATTACCTCTATGCCGACCTTTCGTGCGCAGATATCTCCGCCGCTGACTTCAAAACACTGGACGGCAAAAAGATCGGCGTTGTGATGGGAACGGAGCCGGAAGTGATGCTGACCGAATGGGAGGAAAAACACGGCATAAAAACGGAACACGTCAACATCTCCAACAACGAGGATGTGAAGCAAAAGCTGGCAAATCACGAGATCGACTGCTTTGTTTCGCTGGAAGAATCCTACTGGGCAGAGCTTGGCATCTCGACCATAACCCGCGTGGGAAAATCCAGCATCTACTATGTGCTCAACAAAGACCGTTCTGATCTCAAGGAAGAACTGGACAATGCGATGCACGCGTTGGACGAAGAGGCTCCTTTTTATACGGCGGATCTGTGTAAAAAGTATTTCTCGCTGGGTTATAAGCCCATCCTTACGGGTGAGGAAAAGGCGTGGCTCAAAGAGCACGGTGCGATTCGGATGGGTTTTCTGACGAGTGATAGCGGCGTCAGCACCTATGACCCTGCCACCGGGGAGATTACCGGAACAATCATAGACTATATTCAGTTTGCCGCAGATTGTCTGGGAAATCAGGAGCTGGAATTCCAGTTGGTCGGTTATGACGACAAAGAGACGGAACTCAATGCGCTGAAATCAGGCGAGATCGACATGATCTTCCATTTCGACCAGAGTCCCAATCTGGCTGAAGAATATCGCGTTGCCAGAACCAACACAACTTGGACCGCCAATATGATGGTGGTCACGAACCAACAGCTCTTTACCGAAAACAAAGTGAATCGCGTTGCCGTTCCCCAAAACAAGATTTCCCTAACAAGGTACATTGCGTTTTATTATCCGCAGTGGGAAATCGTGGACTGCGATACACAGGAGGACGCGATAAAACTGGTCAAGGACGGACAGGCAGACTGTTTTATCATAGGGGTCGGCAGTGAGGCGAAATACAGCAAAAATCATGGGTTTTACAGCGTTCCGCTGCCTAACCCTGCCAATTCCTGCTTTGCGGTCAAGAGCGGAAACCGCAGCCTGCTGTCCATCCTGAACAAAACGCTCAAGGCAATGCCAGCCAATATGCTTACCAGCTCTCTGGCGATGCATAAGAGCTCCGCGCGGAAGGTTACCCTGAGCGATTTTATAAAGGATAACTTCTTCATGGTTCTGCTGGTCAGCAGCATTGTGGTTGCAGTTGTTCTGCTCATGATTTTAAAGCTGCTCCAGAAGGCGCGTAAAGCCGAAGCTGCTGCAAAGAAAGCCGCAAACGATACGCAGGAGCTGAATGCAAAATTGCAGGTCGCCGTGGAAAAAGCGGAGAGCGCGAACCGCGCCAAATCCACCTTCCTGTTCAATATGTCACATGATATCCGCACTCCCATGAACGCCATTATCGGTTACGCAGACCTTGCCTCCCGGCATCTGGATGACCCGGCAAAGCTGGAAAAATACATGGAGAACATTCAGGTATGCGGACAGAACCTGCTGATGCTGCTGAACAATGTGCTGGATCTTGCCCGCATCGAGAACGATAAGACGGAGATGGAGTATTCTGTTTCGGATGTCGATAAGGATTTCCGCAATTGCATTGCCATGTTCCAGAATCAGGCAGACAGCAAGGGGCAGACGCTTACGGTGACAACACAGCTGCAGTATCCGTATATCTATGTGGATATTCCGCACCTGACCGAGGTCTGCACGAACCTTGTCAGCAACGCGGTCAAATACACGGGAGCCGGCGGCACGATTCGCTGTGATATCACGCAGAAGCCCGGTGAAAAAGAGGGCTGGTGCAATATGGTGATCACGGTTGCCGATAACGGCATCGGAATGTCGCAGGAGTTCCAGAAGCATATCTTTGAGCCCTTTGAACGAGAGCGCACCTCCACCGTCAGCAAGGTGGAGGGCAGCGGCATCGGGATGGGCATCGTGAAAAAGCTGGTCGGGCTGATGGGCGGCACTGTGGAAGTGGAGAGTGAAATCGGTGTTGGTTCCACGTTTACCGTGACCATTCCCTGCCGCATTGCCTCGCAGGAAGAAACACAGGCGAAACGGGAGACTGCCCCCTCGGACGAAAAGAGCCTGTGCGGTGTAAAGATCCTGCTGACCGAGGACAACGACCTGAATGCAGAGATCGCCACCGAACTGCTGCGGGAAGAAGGCTGCACGGTAGACCGCGCGAAAGATGGCGTGGAATGCGTGGATATGCTGGAAAAAGCTGCGAACGGAACCTATCAGCTGATCCTTATGGACATCCAGATGCCGGTGATGAACGGCTACGATGCGGCCAAAAAGATACGGCGGATGGACGACCCCCAAAAGGCAGACATCCCCATCATCGCTATGACTGCAAATGCCTTCTCCGAAGATAAACAGGCGGCGCTGGATGCCGGGATGAACGACCATGTTGCAAAGCCGATCAATATGAACATCCTTGTGCCGACCATCCAGAAATACCTTTGATGCGGACAGAAAGCTTTGCATAAGGATGCTTGCAGACCGCAATACACTCGCTAAACGAATACCGCCGAGGATGCTTCCCGTTTTGGGAGACATCCTCGGCGGTTTTTATCGCAATTTTCAAAAATAGTGTGCTTATTCAAGATGCAGAGGTATGTGGCATTGTAGCAGAGCCCGTATTTTTTGCATGGGCAGAGTGCCCATTGCTTTCGGCAGAACGACAGAAAATTTCTTCAAAATTTGTGCAACTTTCAACGAATGCAAAGTGACTGACGGTCAGCACTTTATTATTTTTATCTGGACAAGGCTTTTTGCGGTTTCTCCTGCCGGAAATGTATCCCAAAGACGGCCCTTACTTTAGTCATACTCATTTGACAGAAAACGCTTTTTCCGGTATTCTGTCCGTATTGCAAGGACGGCGGGCAGAAAAACCCGCCTTTTTTCGTTTGTTCTGTATTTATGGGGAGGACAACTTATGGCAACCATGAAAGATATCATCCAGAGCCCGCTGCTGCTGGCGCTGGTCATCGGCGGTCTTTTGTATATTTCCGCATTCTCGCTGGTCTATCTCAAAAAGGCCTACGACCACTGTCTGGAGCTGGGCATCACACGCAAGGAACTGAGCAACGTGATCAAATCCAGCCTTATTTTTTCCGTTGTGCCCAGCCTTTCCATCGTGGTGGGCCTGTTCGTGCTCATTGCGGTGCTGGGCAGCGTGTGGGCTTGGTGGCGGCTGTCGGTCATCGGTTCGCTCTCGTATGAAACCATGATCTCCAGCTCCATTGCGCAGGTGCTGGGCTACGCATCCTCTGCAGAAATGCTGGAAAGCGCCACCGGACGGCAGTTTGGCGTGGTGATGATCCTGATGAGCGTGGGTATGCTGAGCGGCTTTCTGATCCTGCTGCCCTTTGGCAAAAAGCTGTGCAAAAGCGTGGACCGCTCTGCAGCCGAAAGCGGCGGCAGCACTTGGAAAAACGTGCTGTCCGGTGTGTTTATGCTGGTGATGTTCTCGGTGTACATCCCCATCTTTATCATCGTGATGCTGCCCATCGGCATCCTGACCTCCTATGTGCTGTGGAAAAAGGGCAAGATCCAAGTGGTGGACAAGGAGCAAAAGGAAAAATAAGCTAAAAAGTCTCCTGACGAAAAACAGTCGGCGGATGACTATACTTTAACAAACGAACGGACTTCTGCGCGTGTTGGACGCCTGCAGAAGTCCGTTTTGCGTGCAGAGACTTTTCTGCGGGGAAAAAGCATGGTATACTGAAGGCAGTGAACCGGAACGGATCAATGAAAGACGAGGACTATAAAATGAACATCGAAGAACGGGCGGCACAGGCTGCCGCATGGAAAGCAGCCGGACAGTGCAACTGCGCACAGGCAGTGCTGAAAGCATTCGAGGACAAGCTGCCGGTGGACACCGACACCCTGATGAAGCTGGGCGCAGGCTATGCCGCCGGTATGGGCTGCATGGAAAGCACCTGCGGCGCATTGATCGGCGCAGTGATGGTGGCAGGCGTCGTCACCAACGGCAAGGGCACGCCCCGTATCTCCAAGGAATTGCTGCAAAGCTTTCAGGAAAAGTGCGGCGCTACCATTTGTAAAGACCTGAAGGGTGTGGAGACCGGCGCACCGCTCTGCCCCTGCCCGGAGTGCGTCCGTAACGCCGTGCTGGCACTGGGCGAGGTGCTGGGAGAATAAAATGAAGAAGGTGCTGTTTGTCTGCCACGGCAATATCTGCCGCAGCCCTATGGCGGAATTTGTGATGAAGGATTTAGTGGAAAAGGCCGGGCTTTCCGCGCAGTTTGAAATAGCTTCGGCTGCCACAAGCACCGAGGAGATCGGCAACCCGGTCTATCCACCCGCCCGGCACAAGCTGGCAGAGCACGGCATCTCCTGTGCAGGCAAGACCGCCCGGCAGATGACCCGGCGGGACTATGAGACCTACGACTATCTCATTGCCATGGATCACAACAACCTGCGGAACATGGAGCGGTTTGTGGGCAGCGACCCGGAGCACAAGGTGTCATTGCTGATGGATCACACCCGCCGCCCCGGCGACGTGGCAGACCCGTGGTACACCGGAGACTTTGAAGCCACATGGCAGGATGTGCTGGAAGGCTGCACCGCCTTGCTGGAAGAGCTGCGATAAAAGAAAGCACTTTCAGAAAGATCGCCTTAAAGAAAAAACAGCGCCCCGGAGAGTTTTTTGTCGTTCTCCGGGGCGCTGTTTTATTGCGGTGTTTCTTTTGTGCGCAGACGCCGGCAGGCGTCCTCTTTCACAAGCTCGATGACCACCGCCGTCAGGGGGATAAAGAAGATGATGCCGATGATGCCAAAGAGCTCTCCGCCGATCATGGCGGCAACAAGGGTGTAAAGCGGGGAAAGCCCTACGGACTTTCCCACCACACGGGGATAGATGAACTGGTTTTCAATAAACTGTACGGCAAGATACACGATAAGGCAGCGCACGGCCAGCACAGGGTCAACCAGCAGCACAAGGAACACGCTGACTACGCAGGAGATCAGTGCACCCACATAGGGGATGATGGCGCAGATGGCGGTCAGCACCCCCACCAGACTGCCGTAGGGGATCCTGAAAATGGAAAACGCAAGGGCCATCAGAACGCCAAGGATCACCGCTTCGCTGCATTGTCCTGTCAGAAAGCTTGCGAAGGATTGACGGAACAGCCGGCAGAATTTCAGGACTCCGGCGGCGTGGTCGGGCTTCAGGTAGGCACACACCAGTGTGCGGGCGTGATGGCCAAGGCTCTCCGTCCCAAGGGACATATAGATGGAGATGATCAGCGCAAATGAGGCAGTCACCACGATATTCACCGTGGCGGATACTGCCCCTACTGCATTGACCAGCACAGTGTCGATGCCTGCGGTGATCTTGTGCAGCAGCTGTTCCCAGTTGATGCCTTCCAGCCAGCTCATCAGCCAGCCCATGTCGGTATTCTGTGCGCTGAGATAGGCGGTCCAGCGGGGGATGTTGGCTTCGATCTGCACATAAAGGCTGTGGAAGGACTGTACCAGCTCCGGGATCAGCAGGGTCAAAGCCAGCACCAGCACCAGAGCAACACCCAGCAGGGTGATGAAAAAGCTGAGAAGATGGATGGCTTTAGCCGAGGGCTGCTTTTTCGCCTTGCGGAACAGGCTTTTCAGCCGCTTTTCCAGCCCGGTCATGGGCACATTGATGAAAAGCGCCAGAATACCGCCCGCCAGAATGGGCAGCACCAGATCTATGAGCTTTGCGGCAAAGGCCAGAACGGCAGAGAGCCGCAGCAGCGCTACAAAAAGCGTTACCCCTACAACGGTAACAAGCAGATACTGTTTTGTTTTTGGTTCCATGCAAAGATCCTTTCCCGGAGGTTTGTGGCAGCAGGCTGCAAAAAGACCGTCTGCGGACTTTTTATCGTATTTTTTAAAAATAGTGCCTGTCAGAACGGCATACTTGTGAGATGCAGTTTGCGGATGCTGCTTGTGTATTTATAATATTGTAATCAGAAGAAACAGGCTTGTCAAGACGATGCAAAATGGCTGCGCAGCTTTATGACAGTACCATTCCGCTCTCTTGGGAGGAAAATATAGCTGCGGTACTGTTTCTGACAATATTGCTGCCGGAGCAGTGCAAATTTTTTTAAAGCTCCGTCTCCAAAACTGCTGGCATCCCGCGCTTTATCACCACCAAGCAGACCGGCCTGCTGGACGGCTTCCAGTTCATCCCCACACTGATCGGTCTGTTCGCCGTCTCCGAGGTCATCGCCGGCGTGGAGCGCATCATCCGCGGCGAGGAGCAGGAGCAGAAGTCGAAGGAAAAGATCACCAATGTGCTGCCGGATCTCAAAACCATCCGTCAGATCTGGCCCAACATCCTTTCCGGCGGCCTTATCGGCACCTTCATCGGTGCTATCCCCGGTGCAGGCGGTGATATTGCGGTGTTCGTCTCCTACGGTGCCAGCAAGTCTGCCAGCAAGCACCCGGAGCTGTACGGCACCGGTATCCCCAACGGCGTTGCTGCTACCGAGTCTGCCAACAACGGCTGCTCCGGCGGTGCTATGATCCCGCTGCTGTCTCTGGGTGTTCCCGGCGACTCCGTCACCGCGATCCTGCTGGGTGCCTTTATCATGAAGGGCATCACCCCGGGCCCCATGATGTATGTCACTGAGCTGCCCACCGTTTACCGCGTGTTTGCGGCTCTGATGCTGGCAAACCTCTGTATGCTGGCTGTAGGCTGTCTGGGCGTCCGCTTCTTTGCCAAGATCGTTTCGGTGGAGAAAAAGATGCTGTACCCCATCATTCTGGTCATCTCTCTGCTGGGTGCCTTCTCCATCAACAAAAATGCCTTTGATGTGGGCGTTTGCGTAGCCTTCGGCATCATTGGCTGGCTGATGAATAAGTACGAGTTCCCGCTTTCGCCCATTCTGCTGGCTCTCATTCTGGGACCCATGTGCGAAAAGAACTTCGTCCGCTACATGAACATCCAGCGCGGCAACTTCTTTGCCATCACCACCTCTCCCATCGCCATGGTCTTTGCCGCTGTGGCCATTCTGGTCATCGTGTTCTCGATGTATAATCAGAGCAAGATCAACAAGAAAGCAGCCGCTACTGCACAGGAGAAAGCATAACCTTCTGACAAGCACTGCCGGATAAATAACAAAAGCGCAGCTGTCCTGTTTTTGCAGGGCGGCTGCGTTTTTGTTATACGCTGCGGCTGTAAAAAACAGATGCAGTGCGAACTACGGCGTACCCATTGAAACCCGTTGGCATTTCAAAAAAGCGCTGATGATCGCCGCTAAGCAGCAACGATTATGTTTCTGTTGAAAAGCTCTTGACAACGGGAACTTTTTTGATTATAGTAGAACTAACAAACATTAGTTAGCAAGGGGCGGAGAAAAATGGAAGACACCAAACAGCGCATTCTGGAAAAATCTCTGGAACTATTTTCGACCAAAGGGTATGATGCGGTCAGCGTGGGCGAAATTGCAAAAGCGGTGGGCATCAAGGCTCCGTCTCTTTACAACCATTTCCCCAGCAAGCAGGCGATTTTTGATGCCATCGTGGAATCAACGGCTGCCCACTACGAAAAAGATACGGGCAGGATCGACATTCATGTGCAGAATGTAAAGCAGGACTGCCCTACGTTTTCTCATATCCCGGAGCAGGCTCTTGCGGACAAAGTACGGCAGATCTTTTTGTATTCTTTGCACGATAAGCAGGTCAGTCAGTTCCGCCGGATGATGACGCTGGAGCAGTTCCGCTCCCCGGAGCTTGCAGCACTGTTCTCGGAACGCTATGTGGACCGTATGATCGCTTACCATGCAGGAATTTTCCGCTCCCTGATCGCAGGCGGTGAGATTCGGGACGAGGACCCGGATACATTGGCATGGATGTACGTTTCCCCGGTCATCACCCTGCTCAGTGTCTGCGACCGCCAGCCGGAACGAGAAGCCGAAAGCCTTGCAAAGCTGGACGCCCATGTAAAGCTGTTCTTCCGTACCTTTAACATTGAGGGAGGTGAAAAATAAAGGAATTTTTAAAATTTTTATTGAAGTAGAAAAATGTCACAAATGCTAAAATCAAAGGAGAGCTTTTTGAAACATACAACATTTGCACTGGGACTTGTGGGCTGACCGGGAGGTCTGGCAAATACCACAAGCCATTCCTCCCGAAGACGAACAGACACAATTCTTCAGGAGGACGATACCATGAATCGTGAAAATAAACGCAAGACCTTTGAAAAAGGCTACTATAAAACCCACGCCTGCAACGATACCTTTACCTGCAAAGTCTGCGGACGGGTCTGCACCCCGCAAAATGCCGGGAGCGACCACCGCAACCATTGCCCCAACTGCCTGTCCAGCCTTCATGTGGACAAAGAACCCGGCGACCGTGCCTCCGACTGCGGCGGCATCATGGAGCCGGTGGCCGTCTGGGTACGCAAAGGCGGCGAGTGGGCCATCATCCACCGCTGCAAACGCTGCGGAAAGCTCAGCTCCAACCGGGTGGCGGCAGACGACAACCCCATGAAGCTCATGAGCATTGCCATGAAGCCACTGTGCTCTCCGCCGTTCCCGCTGGACTATATTGAGGAAATGACCGCCTTGATGGGCGGCGATGGACGGATGCGGTAAGCCGTAGGAGAAACTACAAGATGGACTATATCAGAGTTACCAAGGAAAACATCGACAAGGAACACATCTGTTGTGCCATGTCTGGCAAACAGAGCCTTGCCAAGAAGGAATGGCTCAAGCAGCGATTTGAGGAGGGGCTTGTTTTTTACCGCAGTGCGGAGCGCGGCAAGTGCTTTATCGAGTATATCCCGTCAGAAAACGCATGGGTGCCCATTGATGCGGCAGGCTGGCTTTATATCAACTGTCTGTGGGTCTCCGGCTCCCTGAAAGGTCACGGCTATTCCAGCGAGCTGCTGGAAGAATGCCTTCGGGATGCCAAGGCGCGGGGCAAAAACGGCGTTTGCATTCTGTGTGCCGAGGGGCGCAAACGGGAGTTCCTCGCTGACCCAAAGTTTTTGACCCATAAGGGCTTTAAGGTTTCGGATCTCTCCGATTGCGGGATCAACCTCATGTACCTGCCCCTTGCAGAGAGTGCCCAGCCGCCAAGATTCAAAGACTGTGCCAAACATCCCAAGGTGGAGGAAAATGGCTTTGTCCTTTATTATACCGACCAGTGCCCCTACACCTATTATTGGGTGCCAAAGGTGCAGGAGATTGCAAAGGAACATGGGATTCCGTTCAAAGCCGTTCACATCACCGAGAAAGAGACGGCACAGAATGTGCCTGCACCTGTCACAACATACGCATTGTTCCGGGATGGGAAGTTTGTGACCCAGAGCATCCAGTCGGACAAGAAATTTTTGAAATTAGCAGACGCAGCGGATTGAAGGATTCAGGAGAAAAAATGAAATACGATCAAACGATTATCACTCCAAAAGGACTGGCAGTCCACATTCGAAACGGTGCGGCATCCGATGGAAGCACCGTGCTTGAAAACTTTAATTTGACACACGCAGAAACAGATTATCTGCTGAGTTATCCTGATGAAAATCACTTTGATGCGGAACAGGAAAGCCGCTACTTAGAGAAAAAAGAAACCAGCCCGAATGAGATCGAACTGATTGCCTTTGTGGATGGTAAAGTGGCAGGAACTGCCGGAATTGATGCAATTGGACCGCAGTATAAGGTAGCGCATCGTGCTGAATTTGGCATCAGTATCCTGAAAGAGTATTGGGGTCTGGGGATCGGGCGAGCCTTAATGGAAGCCTGTATCCATTGCGCTAAAACCGCCGGATACGCTCAGTTGGAGTTGGATGTAGTGGCGGAGAACGCAAGAGCAATCTCCATGTACCAGACGGCAGGATTTGTGGAATATGGCAGAAACCCAAAAGGTTTTCGCTCCCGGAACGCTGGATATCAGGAACTGATCTCCATGCGGCTGGAATTATAAATTTTATCATCGATCAAGACGCCAGACGCTCAGACGCAGTGCAGTCCATAATGTTGGACGGTACTGCGTTTTTATTTTTGAGGATACAAGTAACCAAGTGATGGAGGAACCTATGGACAGTCTAAAGACAATTCAGAAAACATTTCGCATTTTTCTGCGGCTGACCCATGCTGCAAAAATACTCTGCATTGTTGGCACGGTACTGAGCGGAGCGGGTGCATTATCTCCAGTACAACACCTTACAGCAGAAAGGGTTGACACATTTTGATGCATGGGCATCCACCTTTGGTGAGACGACCACGGCCATTGAACTTGCACCCGAAGGCACCGGATACCGTGCACGCACTCGTTTTGCGAAGTTCTTCAACTTACCTGAACTGTGATGGCGATGTTCAAAGAAGCGGCGGATATCAAGACCAGCGACCAGTTGAACCTGCCAGTGCCCCAAGCTAAATTTGAAACCGTAGTGGTCAAGCCTTCGGAAATCCAGCAGGACATGGTGCAGGCGTTGAGCGAACGTGCAGCCGAAGTCCACAGCGGTTCTGTTGACCCTTCTGTGGATAATATGTTGAAAATTACGTCGGATGGCCGCAAAATCGGTCTTGACCAGCGGTTGATGAATTCCGCTCTGCCCGATGACCCCAACAGCAAGTTAAATGCCTGCGTCAACAACGTCCTGCGCATCTGGAACGACACCAAAGAGCAGAAGCTGACCCAGCTGATTTTCTGCGATATGTCTACTCCCAAGGGGGACGGTTCGTTCAACGTTTATGATGATATTCGCACCAAGCTGCTCAACGCCGGTGTGCCCGAACAGGAGATCGAGTTCATCCACAACGCAGATACAGAGAACAAGAAAGCAGAACTTTTCTCCAAGGTACGCAGCGGACAGGTGCGTGTGCTGCTGGGCAGCACTGCCAAAATGGGAGCTGGTACAAATGTCCAGACGCTGCTTGTGGCAGTGCATCATCTGGACGTGGGCTGGCGTCCGTCCGATATGACCCAGCGCAATGGCAGAATCATCCGTCAAGGCAATCAAAACAAACAAGTGTACGTCTATAATTACGTCACTGAATCGACATTTGACGCCTACCTCTATGTGCGACACGAAGTCGCTTAATTCAACTGTCTGGCAATGACCGGACCTGTTATTCCATTAGCAGTAGTCTACTGTCAACAAAGCGGCTGGTAACGGCTGTGAGGAAGCGTGACAGGACAAGGGTAGCCCCACCCGAAAGGGTTCAAGCTGAAACTGCGAGGTGAAAGCGATAAGCTGCAAGCAACAATGCGGTTGGGGAGCCTGACTTGTATGGTATGGTTAATGTAACGTGAATCACTGATAAACGTCGTTAAGGCCGAACAGGCTAAAGTTGCTGACAAGCCTGAACCAAAATGGTAATGCAGCTGGTTATTCCCCTGTATAGTGGGAATACATGGACACAAAGCTGCCGGCGGAGAAGTGAGACCTAACCCATACTGTTGAATAAGCGGAACGTGGTAAGCCCGTATTTCTCCGAGCAATCGGACGGAAACCGTAAGGAGACTTTATGAAATGCGGGTAGAAGAAAGATGGAAAAAGCGAATGCCGACCCTGTAATGGGGACGGATAGAGGTTGCAACATTACCTCATGCGAAAGCAGGCAGACTTCCATCCATGGTCTTTCTTTACGAGAGAATTTACAGAACTTTTCAAAATGGAGGAATTGCAAATGAACGAGAAATCGTGTGCACCGACTTGCAAAGTGGAAGATTGGGCCAGCATCGACTGGAACAAGGCTCGCGCTTATGTTAAAAAGCTGCAAATGCGTATCGTAAAGGCTCAACAAGAAGGTCATTACAGCAAAGTGAAAACGCTGCAATGGCTGTTAACTCACTCGTTTTACGCCAAAGCCTTGGCAGTGAAGCGAGTAACAAGCAATCGTGGTAAAAATACGGCTGGGGTTGACCATGAACTGTGGCTGACCCCAGAGGCAAAATTCAAGGCAATCAATAAACTGAAACGGCGAGGATACCGTCCTCAGCCTCTGAAACGTGTTTATATTCCGAAGAAAAACGGCAAACTGCGGCCATTGAGTATTCCGACAATGACAGACCGAGCCATGCAGACTTTGTACATGTTTGCACTGGAACCGCTTGCTGAAACCTACGGTGACCCGAACTCCTATGGATTCCGAATCGGCAGAAGTACGCACGATGCAATCGAGCAGTGCTTTACCGACCTGAACAAAGGAAAATCACCCGAATGGATTCTCGAAGGTGACATCAAGGGATGCTTCGACCATATCAGCCACGAATGGCTCATGGAAAACATTCCGATGGACACACAGGTTTTACAGAAATGGCTAAAGTGTGGATTTGTCGATACGAAACAGCTGTTCCCCACCGAAGAGGGTACGCCGCAGGGCGGGACTATCTCGCCCACTCTGATGAATATGACACTGGATGGGCTGGAACGGCTCTTAAAGGAACGACTGCCGACCAAACAGTACTTCAATGGGAAAACTCACTTTAATAAGATGAACTTTGTGCGCTATGCTGACGACTTTATCGTAACCGGAGAAAGCCCGGAATTTCTGCGCGAAGAAGTCCTTCCTATTATTAGAGAGTTTATGGCTGAACGTGGATTGCAGTTGTCCGAAGAAAAGACGGTTATCACCCACATCGAAGATGGATTTGACTTCTTGGGCAAGAATATTCGAAAATACAACGGAAAACTCCTTATCAAACCCTCGAAGCAATCGGTCAGTTCTCTGCTGAAAAAGGTGCGCGAAATCGTCAAGAGCAACAAATCGGCAAAGCAGGATTCCCTGATTCGCCAGCTCAACCCGGTTATCCGTGGCTGGGTCAATAACCAGCGATTTGTTGTGTCCGCTGAAGCATTCAGCAAAATCGACTATCAGATTTATAATTGTCTCTGGCAATGGGCAAAGCGCAGGCACAAGAAAAAGAGCAGACGGTGGATTGCCAAGAAATATTGGCACTGCATCGGCTCTCGGAACCGGACTTTTGCCGCAGAAGAACGCTCCAAGAAGAGAAACAAAGAGCTTTCCTATTTTGCCCTCGAATATGCAACGGACACCAAAATCATCCGCTTTAAGAAAATCGTTGCCGAAGCAAATCCGTTCGATGCGCGGTGGAATGGTTATTATGAAGAGCGTGATGGTGAGAAAATGCTGAACAGCACCAATGGACGCGAAAAGCTCTTGAAAGTATGGAGAAATCAGCACCGCTGCTGCCCTGTGTGTGGAGAACCGATAACTTCTGACACAGGTTTCAAGGTTCACAAGGTGTTCCGACATGGAAAGTCACCATGGCTGGAAATGGTGCATCCCGAATGCCATACCGTATTGCACAAAAACGATGCTTGTTTTGTTGCGCCGGGTTCCCTAACGGGAACTTTCTGAAAGGCTTGAGCCGTATGAGGGGAAACTCTCACGTACGGTTCTTAGGGGAGGGGCTGGCAGTAATGCCATCCTCTTACCCGATCAGACCCTTGAGAATAAGCAGAAGTTTATCTCGCAGATCATGACGAGCAAATCGCCTATGCGATCTTGCGATGATATTGACGAACAGGCTTTATCTTACGCAGAAATCAAGGCTCTGTGTGCAGGCGACCCTCGCATCCGGGAAAAGATGGATTTGGACGTGCAGGTGGCAAAATTGAAAGTTCTGCGCGGTGACTTCCAGAATCAGAAATATCGTCTGGAAGATAAGCTGCTCAAAACTTTCCCGGAGGAGATTCAGAAACAGAAAACCCGCATTGCTGCTTTACAACAGGATTCACAGATTGCAGCAGCACACCCGCAGGACAAAGAAAACTTCTGCGGCATGACCATCAAAGGCATGGTGTACGATGACAAAAAGGCTGCAGGCGAACGGCTGCTGCTGGCTCGGCAGGAGATGCCCAATGCTGATATGATGCTGCTGGGCACTTACCGTGGGTTTGAACTGAACATTCGATTCGACAGCTTCAAGAATGAGCATCAGGCCGTACTCCGGGCAGAGTTGAGTTACCCGGTGTCGCTGGGCGATGATGCGCGCGGCAATATCACTCGTCTGGACAATGCCATTGACAATTTCGCTGACCGTATTGCAGATGCCGAAAATGCTCTGCAAAATCTGGAACAGCAGAAACAGGCCGCAGAGGTCGAAGTGGCAAAGCCCTTTGCACAGGAGGAAGAACTGGCCGAAAAGTCTGCCCGCCTTGCTGAATTGAACGCCTTGCTGAACATCGACCGTGACCGCAGTTCCTCGCAGAATGCTCCCGAAGAAACCGAGGCAACCGAAACACCTGCAACTCGTCCGTCTGTGCTGGCTGCACTGGGGGAAAAGACCAATCAGTCGGAGCCTGTCAAACCGTTCCGCAGCTATTATGATAAGGATGGTGATGCCCGGTGATCGACCGCCGCGACCAGCAACTCCATTTCCGGGTCAGCAAACCGGAGTTGGAGCGGATTCGGAACAAAATGGAATCCAGCGGCATTCTGAGCATCGGCTCCTATCTGCGAAAAATGGCGCTGGACGGGTATTGTCTGCATCTGGATCTACCGCAGCTGCGCCGCATGGCGTATCTTTTGCAGATGTGCAGCAACAATTTAAACCAGTACGCCAAAGTAGCCAATGAAAATGGCCGGGTTTATGCTGCCGATATGGAGGACTTGCGCGCCCGGCTGGATGAACTAATCAGCATCGGCAAGCAAATTCTTTCCCGGTTGGCAGAACTTTAAAATTTTCCCCGCAGTTGAAGGACTGCGGTGTACATAACAGTTGACATCCTTGCAACGCAATAGCTGATACCTTTATAATAGAGCCGAAAAGAAAGGTTGGTGTTCGATATGATGTTTACGCTGAAGAAAATTGTTCTTTTCCCGATTTCTCTCTTTGTGGCGTTTCTGGCTCTGATGGCAAAGTGGTTGCTTACCTTGTCCAGCTATGTGGTCGCGCCGCTGATGCTCTACATCTTCGGCTGCGGCATCTACACCGCCTACCGCCAGACTTGGGATCAGTTTTTCATTCTGCTGGTGGCAGAGTTTATCTGCTTCGTTCTCTTTTCCGGCGCAACTGCCATCACAGAGGGCATCGGACGGTTCAGCGAATGGCTTGCAGAACTGTAAGTGTTTTTATCTTTGCCGCCTTCGGGCGGCTTTTTTGTTTGGGGCTGCGAACGCTACAAGTGGCTCAAGTATTGGCTGTCACACGGGGGTGATTCAGAATGGCCGCAACACGGCTGATTGCATTGCACAAAAACAAGGGCAAGTCGGTTGCGGCCTGCCTGAAAAGCCGCACGGACTACGCAAAGAATCCTGACAAGACGAACAGGGGAGAGCTGGTCAGCAGCTATGAGTGCAGCCCCTTGACCGCAGACGAAGAATTTATGCTGTCCAAGCGGCAATACGAACTTGCCACAGGGCGCAGACAGAAAAATGATGTGATCGCCTATCAGATCCGGCAATCTTTCCGCCCCGGTGAAATCACCGCAGAGGAGGCCAACAAGGTGGGCTATGAGCTGGCAATGCGCTTCACCAAGGGCAAATATGTAGTTATCTTGAAAGACGCGTCCAATCTCTTACTCTCCATGCCCCAACAAACACACTTTGAACGTCTTAAAAATAATCTTCCAATCTACCCAGAAGCTGCGCTCTTTGACATACTTCACGTCCAGATCCATCCATTCCTCAAAAGAGAGGTCATTGCGGTGCGGGGCGATCTGCCAATAGCAGCTCAGACCGGGTGTTACATACAAGCGCTGCTTTTCGTAGTCGCCGTACTGTTCCACCTCGCGGGGAAGTGCCGGGCGGGGGCCAACGATGCTCATATCGCCCTTCAGAATGTTCCACAGCTGCGGCAGCTCATCGAGGCTGGTCTTGCGGATAAACTTGCCCACACGGGTAATGCGGGGGTCGTCCTTAATCTTGAACACAGGGCCATCCATCTCGTTCTGATCCAGCAGGTCATCCAGTTTTGCCTCTGCGTTGGGGCACATGGAACGGAACTTATAGAACTTAAAGGGCTTGCCGTTGCGGCCGACGCGCTCCTGACTGAAAACAGGACCCGCAGACGGATCATCCACTACAATGGCAATTGCCGTAGCCAGCATGACCGGCGACAGCACCACCAGCGCCAGAGATGACAAGATCACGTCCTGCGTCCGACGCACGATCCAGTACAGGCGATGGTCGCGCAGATTTTCCTTGCGGTCAACTTCAACTTCCTTATCGATTCCGACAGTATTCGTAGCCATTTTTTCTCCTCACATAAATTCGCGTTTGTTTATAGATTTCTTGTTTTAGCCTGCTTTTGCCGTAACGGTTTCGGCTTGTACCGTCTGCCTAGACGAGCGCTTCGGATTGTTTTTCTCCCACCGCATCCCGATGGCATCCAGCTTTGCAATCCGTTCTTCTGTCAGAACAGCGCAGCTTTTTTCAGGATTATGTCGGGTATACCGCTGCCGTTTGACCCAATTCCCGAGATTGTAACCGCCCGGTGACACATATTCTGCCGGTACGTTCAGGTCGCCGTGGGCATCAAAATAGCGTTTTGCCTCCTGATACCCTTCGTTCCACTGACGGTCATTACGGTTGCCCCAGTACATCCCGATACGGTTGAGTCGCTCGACCTGCTCGTCCGTCAGCTTTCCTTTCGGGTACGCCCATTGCTGGCTTGCGACCCATTGCCCCAGCCGTTCACCAGCCGCTGTCACATAGGAACGTGGGATATTCAGGTTGCCGTTTTCCTCATAGTAGGCGGCAGCCAGTGCATAAGCTTTTTCCCACTTGGCATCGAAAATGTTCCACACCATGCCGATCTCATCAAGCTGTGCGATGCGTTCTTCCTTCAAACGGCCATTGAGCTTCTGTTGCCGGGTCTTGATGATCCACTGTCCCAAAGGGTAGCCGTCCGGATCCACATACTTTCCGGGCACCATCAGGTTTCCGTAGGTGTCGTGGTATTTCTTTGCGATCTCAAATCCGTGCTGCCACGCAATTTCCTTCCGGTTGCCCCAGACCATGCCGATGCTGTCCAGCCGTTGAATCTGTTGTTCGGTCAGGATGCCTTGAATTTGTCCCTCGCGCACACGACGCTGAGTGACCAGCCACACGCCAAGGCTCAGACCGCCGGGCGTGGTATACAGTTTCGGGACGTTCAGGTTGCCATGCTCCGCATAGTAGATGCTCGCCTCGGAGAAATAGTGCTCCCAACCGGACGAAAGGCTCGCCTGCAGCTGCTCGAACAGCACCCGGCAGTCATGCACCTGCTCGATGACCTCGAATCGCTCGGTGACGATCCTATCGCCCTCACCGTTGGCATAGAGCCGGTGGACCGCCTCCTGCATCTCGCCTTGCAAACCGGAAATACTGGTCAAGCCCTCGAAATTGTTGACAACATCTAGGATAAGCGGCGTTGTATTATCCCCAGCGGTCAGGGCACGCCCTATCTGCTGCTTGTAGATAATGGGCGAAATCGTTGGACGGAACAAAATGACGCCGGAAATGCCCTCCACATGGACGCCCTCGTTGAGCATGTCGATGCAGAACAGCAGCTTCAGACGGTCGCTTGTGTCCGTTTTGAAGTCCGCAAACGCCTTGTCCGTATTCGGGTCATCCGAGTAGGCTTCGTACACCACCACATCTGGGTTGACCCCGGCGAACCACTCCGGCACATGGGATACCATCTCGTCCATGTGCTCCTTGTTGGCGCAGAACACAATGTACTTGCCAGATTTGTTTGTGATATGATGGGCAAAGACCCTGTCCAGACCGTCCGCCTGCTCCAGTGCCCGGCGCAGCGCATCCAGATATTTTTGGTTGGCGTCCTGAATGCCCGGTGTCCGCAGGTTATCCACCCGCGCCTGATACTTTGCAAGGGCTTTCTGGTACTGGTAGACCGTAGTTACATATTTCGGGGCAGGCAAAATGCCCCTGACGACTGCTTCGCCAAGGGTCATGTCGCTCGCCGTATGCCCATCAAAGAGCTCTTCGGCCATGTCACGGTTATTATCCAGATACCGGATGTTTGTTGCCGTCAGCCCCAGAAGCTTTGCCTCTGGGCATAACTTTAATAAAGCCACCGTGCTTTCGCCCCAGCATTCCGCACCGGCACGGTGGAATTCATCGAGTATAATATAGGCAGGCTTCTGCGCTGCAATTTTCTCCAGCTGCGTCTGCGTGCAACACATCAGTTTGGCGTAGGTATAAAAGTGAACGTTTGCCAACGGAAAATCCGGGTCGTTCCTTTTCAGGCTCTCCAGCTGGGTCTTAAAGATATATTCACTGGGAGAAAGCCAGATTACGATCTTCTCTGGGTTGTCCTCGATCAGCTTGAACGCAATGTAGCTCTTTCCGGTGCCGGTGGGATGAACAATGGCAGCCTTGCCATACTGGTCCATCATCCGGACTGCCGCATGATATGCTTTTTCGTTGTGCTCAAACAGACATAATGCCACCTTGTTCACCCCTTCCCGCATAAAGGGGTATGTATCGAAAGATAACTTTCGGTTTGTTCCGTTAGTTGATTTCAAAAAGACTTGGACAGATGAAAAACTCTATGAGTATTATGAGTTGTCACCTGAACAAATAGCTCTTATAGAAGATACAATGCGTCCAATGGTTCTAGAAGGTGGTGACGAGTAATGGACTTCTTCCCGCAGCGCCCACCGGTAAGCCCTAAAATTTATGCTTACGAGCTGATTGGGGTGGCATCCCACAGGGGCTATATCAAGGTTGGCTACACCGAGCGGGATGTGGATACCCGCATCCGGGAGCAGACCCATACCGTGGCGGTGCCCTACCGGGTACTGGAAACGTGGCCCGCCATGCGCAGCGATGGCAGTTGCTTTACGGATAAAGATCTCCATGCCGTGCTGCGCCGCAAAGGGTTACGGCAACTGAACGAGGGCGAAGACCGGAATGAGTGGTTCCGCTGTACCGTCAACGATGTGAAAGCCGCCGTTTATGCGGTACGCAACCGCACCGAAAACGTAGAAAACCGCACCAACGATTTTTCCATGCGCCCGGAGCAGAAAGAGGCAGTGGATAAGACCGAGGCCTATTTCCGCTCAGCAGCCGCCGAGGGCTACCCGAAGTTTTTGTGGAACTGTAAAATGCGGTTCGGCAAGACCTTTGCCGCCTACCAGTTGGCAAAGCGGATGGGCTTTAAGCGGGTGCTGGTGCTCACCTTCAAGCCCGCCGTGGTCAGCGCATGGCAGGAGGACCTGAACACCCACAAGGATTTTGAGGGCTGGCAGTTTATCAGCCGCACCACCGAGCTGACCTACGAGACTGCCGACCAGAGCCGCCCTATCGTCTGCTTTGGCTCGTTCCAAGACTATCTCGGTGTGGATAAGACCACCGGTACCATCAAGGGGCGCAACGAGTGGGTACATACCATCAACTGGGATCTGGTCATTTTCGATGAATACCACTTTGGTGCATGGAAAGAGAATGCCAAAAAGCTGTTTGAACAGGACGATGAGGATAATTACGACTCGGAAAATATGGAGCAGTACAGCCGAGCCGATGCCTACGATGAAACATGGCTGCCCATCACCACCGACCACTACCTGTATCTGTCCGGCACACCCTTCCGTGCCCTCAACTCCGGCGAGTTTATCGAGGAGCAGATCTATAACTGGACCTATTCCGATGAGCAGCGTGCTAAGGAAAACTGGCAGGGAGAGAACAACCCCTACGCCGCTCTGCCCCGGATGGTCATGATGACCTACAAGATCCCGGAAAGCATCCAGCAGATCGCAAAGCAGGGAGAATACGATGAATTTGACCTGAATGTGTTCTTTTCCGCCAAGGGAAAAGGGCGGGACTGCCGTTTTGTCTACGAGGATTATGTGCAGAAGTGGTTGGACCTGATTCGAGGTTCCTATCTGGAAACCACCGTGGACGAGCTGAAGCTGGGTGCCAAAAAGCCCGCTCTGCCCTTTGCAGATTCCCGTCTGCTGAACGTGCTGCAGCATACCCTGTGGTTCTTGCCTAATGTGGCATCCTGCTACGCCATGGCAAACCTGTTGGCAGACCGAAAGAATACCTTTTACCACGACTACCGGATCAATGTCTGCGCCGGTACGGAAGCAGGCATTGGCGCTGCTGCACTGGAGCCGGTGCAGCGTTCCATGGGCGACCCGCTGGCAACCAAGACCATCACCCTTTCCTGCGGCAAGCTGACCACGGGTGTGACGGTGAAACCGTGGACAGGCATCTTTATGCTGCGGAACCTCTCCAGCCCGGAGACCTATTTTCAGGCCGCATTTCGTGTGCAAAGCCCTTGGGAGGTGACCACGGACAAGGGGCAGAAGGAAATCATCAAAAAAGAGTGCTATGTGTTCGACTTTGCGCTTAACCGTGCTCTGCGGCAGATCTCTGATTATAGCTGCCGTCTGAACATCCACGAGGGCAACCCGGAAAAGAAGGTGGCGGAGTTCATCAACTTTTTGCCGGTCATTGCCTACGATGGCAGCTCCATGCGGCAGATCAACGCCGGGGATATTCTCGACATTGCCATGGCTGGCACCTCTGCCACCCTGCTGGCAAAGCGTTGGGAGAGCGTGCTGCTGGTGAATGTGGATAACGAGACCCTCTCTCGCCTTATTGCCAACAAGGATGCGATGGAGGCTCTGATGAAGATCGAGGGCTTTCGCAGCCTGAACTCGGACATCGAAACCATCATCGCCAAGTCCGAAAAGGTGAAAAAGGCAAAGAAAGAGGGCACCAAAGACCTTACCCCGAAGCAGAAGAAGGAGCTTTCGGACGAGGAAAAAGAGTACAAGTCCAAACGTAAGCAGATTCAGGAAAAGCTCATCAAGTTTGCCACCCGCATTCCGGTGTTCATGTATCTGACCGACTACCGGGAGCGCTGCCTGAAGGATGTGATTACCCAGTTGGAGCCGGGCTTGTTCAAGAAGGTCACCGGTCTGTCGGTGAAGGACTTTGAGCTGCTGGTTTCACTGGGCGTATTCAACGATTCCATGATGAACGATGCCGTGTATAAATTCAAGCGGTACGAAGATGCCAGTCTGAGCTATACCGGCATTGACCGTCACGAGGGCGAGGATCGTGGCGGCTGGGATACAGTCATCTCGGACGCGGATTATAACAAGATGTTCGCCTTGCAGCAGGCATCTATGGAAGCCCCTGCGCCCGCCCCGGACGATCTGCCTGCAAAGCCCTATTTTATCTCGAACGAGGACGAGCCGAAACTGGCTCCCGCAAAGAAGCCTGCACCGCAGCCAACAAAACCCATCATCAGCTATGGTGGGGTTACGCCCAAAACCAACACATCACAAAGCATACAGGCTTCCGGCAGCAAAATCCACAAGCCAAGCAACAGCTATACGCCCCGCCCGGCTTCCAGTACTCCTGGCAGCTTTACACCACGCCCAGCTGGGGCGAGTGTTGGCATTGGAACTGCAAGACCGAGCTTTGGTCTGAACAGCCAGCCTGCCCCTCAGCCAAAACCGCAGGTCAAGGTAGACGTTTCCAAAATCAAGGTCGGTGTCAAGGTCAAGCATAAGGCGTTTGGCATTGGCACAGTAACGGCCATCCAGCCCGATATGGTCACGGTACGCTTTGGTAGCGTGGAAAAGAAATTTCTGCTGCCTGCGGCGATCGTGCAGGGGTATCTGACGCTGATAGAAGAGTAAAATCAGATTACAAATCAACAAAACTCCGGTTTGCGCTGAACGCACCGGAGTTTTGTTGATTTATAGCGATAAATGGCATATAATTGATTCTATCAGGCAGACAGCGTATGACAGAAAGGAGCCATTATGCGTATCCAAATTGAAAATTGCAATGTGATTGATTCCGGCTCAATAGACATTGAACCCCGTAGCTGCTTTTCCCTTCCAGTATGCTATAATTGCCCCCGCACGTCAAGAGGTGCGAACTGTTTATAAAGGAGTTTACGGATCACGAAAATATGGAACAAGATCCGGTGCGCTACTACGAAGCCGCAGAGCCTCCTGTGAGGGCTGCTGTTGGCGGCAGTGACTTTTTACGGGCAGTGTCAAATGTAGACCTTACGGATGCGCTGAAAGAAGCGCGGCCTGATGCGTATAATGATTTAGTACACAGCTTGCAGAGAAAATGGGCAAGTGTGTACTAAAGTGTACTTGAAGTCAAAACCACCGGCTGAGCCGGTGGCTTGAGTAAGCCCTAGAAGGGCACCTTACTGGCAAAGCCCCTGCAAGGGGCCACGAGCAAGCGTCTTTCACCTGCGTTACTTGCCCTACCGCTCTAACGAGCAGTGTCATAAAGTGCATCTTCTAAGACGATGATTTTCTTGTCATCTCGCTTTGCTCGAATCTTGTAGCTAAAGCATTTTTACTCCACCAGCTTAGCTGGTGGTTGTCGCTCGCTCAAGCTACCCAAAAGAAAATACCGTAGATTCTAACGAATCTACGGTATTTTACTGGCAGGGCCGAACACTTTAGATGCCAGTCAAAAATCTGCTTGCCGCGACTGATTTGCCGCCAAAAATAGTTCTTTGCTCACAATTGCCGGATGGTAATCTGGAATCAAAAACTTTTCCAGTTCGCCACGATTTTTCACTTGCTTTCCAGAAAACAAGTCTTCCACCCCGGTCAAATGCGGTATTTGGAATATCGTCCGATGTGCAACACTTTTTGCCCTGTCGACTAAGGGCTTCCCCCGCCACATTTCTGCGAGCGGAGGGAAATGAATGGGGAGGATAGCAATTTTAGAGGACAATCAAAGAATAGCCAGCAAAACGGTCCGTTTGCGTGATTACTTCTCCGCCGCTTTGCGCTTCTTCTTGTAGTTCAGGAACAGTAGGATCTCCGCACCTGCGATGACCACGCCGGTAATCACGTTGATGGTGACAAACAGCTTATCCATGCGAGACATAGCGCTGAGATTGGCGTCCTCGCCGTAGGCAATAGAGTTTACCACCACGAACATGATATTCTTGCAGGAGGTGCGCATGGCGTTGAGAATGGTGGGGTGCTGATCTGTCATGGCAGTGGTGTTGACGGTCAGGCCGATACTGCCGCCGCCGGTGTAGAAGCCCAACTTCAGGTCACCGCCGTTGCGTACACAGTTGTCGGTGATCATGGCACCGTAGGAGCCGTCATAATCGGTGATGACCGCACCCCGGAAACCCCACTCGCCGCGCATGATGTCGTTGAGGATGGGGCTGTAGGCACAGCTGGGGGTGGTGCCGATCCAGTTGAAGGAGCTCATCATGCCCTGGGCCACGCCGGTGTACTGCTTGGTCAGGATTTCGTAGGGCTTGAGGTAGATCTCCCGGGCGGCCTGCTCGGAGGCGTTGGTCAGCAGGAATGCGCAGCGGTTGGTTTCCTGATCGTTCAGGCCGATGTGTTTGGTATAGCAGACGATGCCGCCCTCAGCCAGGGCGTTGACCTCCGCAGAGACCAGCATACCGGCCAGAACGGGATCCTCAGACAGATATTCGTAGTTGCGGCCGCCAAAAGCAGAGCGGTGGGTGTTCAGGCCGGGACCGTACATACCGGCGGTGTCCAGTTCCTTGAACTCCACGGCCAGCTTCTCGCCGTATTCGGAAGCCAGTTCCTTGCTCCAGGTCTGGGCCAGCAGGATGGAGGGGGCCATGGGGGTGCCAGACTTACCGGCCACGAAGTTGCTGAGGCCGGAGGGGCCGTCGCAAGCGGCGGTGGCCACCATGCCCACGGAATCCACGGCGATGGTCTGCCAGCCGCCGGTGTTGATCATGTTGACCATGTCCTCGAAGGAAAGCTGATCCAGCAGAGGTTCCCAGGCGGGATCATCATAGCTGAGGCCCCGCATATCCGCCAGCTTCTTGCCGTTCTTTGCGCCCAGGGTGGGGGCCGTGTCGCCGTCCTTGTTGTACTTGGTGCCATCGTAGAAGCCCACGGCGTTCTCCATCACCTTGGCCTTGATCTCATCACTCATGATGTAGTCTTCATCGGTGGGGGCGGCGGTGGCCGTGTCGAAGTTGGCGAAGCTGTCCTTGCGGGAGAGCTGCTCGAAGGTGCCCCGGGCGTCGTCCATATGGTTGACGGCGGGGGTATCATCGCTGGCGCGGCCCGTTTTGCTGTAGTCGATGTCGGAATCTACAGTGAAGCTGACCTCGTCGATGACGTTGTGGGAATCGGAGCGCAGGGAGATGGTGTACTCGCCCGCTTCCAGGATGTAACCGCCGCCTTTGACCTTGATCTGGTCGGAGTCGTAGGAGGCCATATCCTCCTTGGCCAGAGCGAATGATATGGTCTCGGACTTGCCCGGCTCCAACAGTGAGGTTTTGCCAAACTCGATCAGGTTGGCCTCGGACTTCTCAATGCCGCCGTTGTAGTAGGGGGGCGTGAAGTAGATCTCCACCACGTCCTTACCGGCTACGCTGCCGGTGTTGGTCACGTTTACGTCAAAGGAAACGGTATCGCCGTTGTCCTTGTAGTTGGCAATAGAGCGGTCAAAGGTGGTGTAGCTCAGACCGTAGCCGAAGGGATATACCACCTGCTCGTCGTAGTCGATAAAGCCCTCGGCCGCCGCCGTCTCATAGTAGCGGTAGCCCACATAGATGCCTTCCACGTAGTTAACAAAGCTCATGGCACCCTCAAAGCCGGTGTCCACCGCCGCAATCTGCTGGCATTCTTCCTTCACATTGGTGTAGTTGAAGCGGCCGATGTTATTGAAGTTGGGGGCAGTGGTAAAGCTGGCGGGATAGATGTCCACGGTCCGGCCGGAGGGATTTACCTCGCCCTTTAAGATGCGGCCCACAGCGGAAAAGCCGGTGGAACCGGCGGGCGGGGCCAGCAGGACGGCTTTGATCTTGCTGTTCTCCTGGATTTCCTGGAGCTCCATGGCACCGCAGGAGTTGACGATGACGATCACATCATTGAACTCAGAACACACCTTGTCGATAAGTAGCCGCTCAGTCTTGCTCAGGCTCTGATAGTTTTGGCCCTTCTCGAACTCGTCGTAGTCGCCGTTGGGCTTGTAATAATTGTTGGCGTAGCCATAAATCTGGGGCACCACGGAGACCTGCTCGGCCACCTTGGTGCTGCCGTCGATGACCGCACCCATATCGGTGGCCATATCGGCACCCTCGCCGCCGCCCCGGCCAAGGACGATGACAGCCACGTCGGAGAACGCCTTGGCCTCGTTCATAATCTCATTGGTGTAATGGTCCATGGTGGGTTCGGGCAAAGAGAAATCCTGCCAGTACATCCCGATGGCGGGGCGCTCGGTGCCATACTCGGTGTACATATCAGTGAGGGTGGTGTTGGTAGTGTAGCCAGCCTGGGCCAGGGATTCCAGGATGCCCATCTTCTCACCGGCCACTGAGCCGGAGCCACTGCCAGTGAATACAGGATTGGCAGAGGCCCAGCCAAACACATTGAGCTTAGTAACGTCGGATTTGAGCGGGAGTAGACCCTCATTTTTCACCAGAGTGATGCCCTCATCACCCACTCGGGACACAAACTCACGGGTTGAGGCGGCGGTTTCCTCCGAAACATTTTTCTTACCGCCGTTCAGTGCTACGGAAACGGTGCTGTACATGGGACCATAGCAGATCATGTTGGCACATACCACGATGGCCAGGACAAAGGCCAGCACCGCCTCCCAGCGGATGATGTGGCGAAAGCCTTTCTTGGCCTTGTGGGCCACGATCATCACCACGATCACCGCCGCGATGGCCAGGAGAATAAAAATGATGTACCCCTGGAGCATTGTGATGTAAGTCCTCAAATCGGATTCGCTGACGCTCACGTCACCCTGGGGCAGAAAAAAGGATACGATTTTCATCAAGAAATTGACCATGATTTTGCCTACCTTTCTATTCGCCGCTCCGATTGACAGAGCGGCAGATTTTTTACGTAGATTTTTCGTCTGGGAATCTGCTGGGTCTGGCAAAAGACGCTCCTGCTTTTTTTGATTTGGCCTCCCTCGTTTTGATTTAAGGCTGTTGGGGTAGCCTGCACAGGTATTCACTAGCAAAACTATAACATATTCTAGTTTATATTTCAAGATATATTTTAATATTTATTTCTATTTCAGTTCACAAAAGGCGGAAATCGTGGTACACTGAATATACCATAAAAGCGGGAGGTATATCATATGATTGAGAAATTGACACCGCGGGATATTGAGTCCCAGAGCAAACGGAAGAAAATAGCCCAGGCCGCTTTGGAACTGTTTAAACTGTATGGTTATGAGAATACGACCATCGCCGATATCTCCAAGGCCTGCGGCATGAGTAGCGGTTCAATCTATCATTTTTTTGGCTCTAAGGAAGGTCTGCTCTCCACCATAGGGGGCGATACCATTACAGCATTTACCGATGTGGAGATCAGCCGTGAGCACTGGGAGGAAAAACTGGATACTCCTGTTGAAACAATCACTACCTTGGTGCTGGAGGCCGTACATCAGTGGGAGACCATCGGTGCCGATTTGGTTCTGCGAATGAGGGGATTTTTTGTTGATGCATATTGCGATGACGTAACGCTTACAGTGAGTCCCAGCTATAAGCCCTATGTGAGCCTCATTGAATTTTTGGAAGCCTGTCAGCAGAGAGGAACCGTTGATGCTGGTCCGTCAGCCACCTACATTGCTTCATTCCTCAACTCCATTTGTCACGGACTGCTGCTGGAGTGGTGCCATTTCCAGGGCAGGTACAGCCTCCACGAGAAGGTCGCGGACTATCTGCCCCGCATCATGGCATCCTTTATAAATGGCAAAAGCAGTAAAGCTTGAAGCGACATTTTCGTTGGCTCCTTAGCCGTGGATTCAGCTGCTGCTGTCCGATGTATTGCTTTAGACTCACCTCGGGTATGCCGTTCTCCGCTTCGCTGGAGGTCTCCTTCGAACCACCAGGAGTGCCTCAGAAACGCATCTGCATAGGAGCTGGCGAACTTGCCCGTTGTAGCTTTTCCTGCTGCACTGCTTTAAATGTTTCGTCAGAAATAATGGCTTCATGGGAATCGGAATAGAGATACCGGTCCATGAGGCCATTGTTTTTCATTTGAATGCCACCCACGCTGACTGTTTTTTGGAGCAATACCCGACCTGTGTATTTTTCGTTCGACAGCAGTTTATTGATTGCCTCCCGGTTCCATTTGGGCTTCCCGGTAGGCGAAGGGATGCCTTGCCGTTCCAGTCCGGCGGAGATTTCCCCCAGGCTGTCGCCGCTCAGATAGCACTCGAATATCCAGCGAATGATTTCGGCTTCGTCAGTGTTGATCACCAGCCCACCATCCGGGCCGGTATCGTAGCCATAGCATCTGCGATGGGCCATTTTGGAGGTGCCCTCCTGAAACCCTTTCAGCAGACCGGTCCTGATAAAGTCGCTTTTGTCTACAATATTCATAATGATTACCTCTTTTCTCATACATTGTAGACGTGTGCAACCAAGCTATTAACGAACTCAGAACTGTTCAACCCGCATAAAATAGTTTGTTTTTGAAATAGGAGCGTGATGCCATTGACCCAACCGAAAACCGATCTTGCCTATCTCCGCAGCGAAAAAGCCAAAGCGGAGCAGAAGCTGCGCTCTTGTCAGCACCGGGAGAAGTT
>OGEP01001013.1_pt1 | contig 33780 bp, 37 predicted proteins | sample 1570721 | NCBI WGS metagenome assembly OGEP01 (sample SAMEA2582131, study PRJEB24529) | metagenome | biome: Human gut stool | place: China | collected 2011 | reverse complement strand
TGTTCCCTCAGGCCATTCACTAGGTTTAACATTTTCAATCTTTTCATCAAAGGAAAGACCTTTAGTGTTTCTCATTGACAATATATTTTGTGGGGGATAATTTTGTTTCCAGCCGCCTTTAGATTCCATTATTTTATCAAAATACAGAGTAGATTTATACACATCTGTATCAAGACTTTCACCGCCATGCACAGTTCCATATGCTCCAGCCCAGCTTTTTTCGACTCCGCTTGCTTCTTTTCTGATTGCTTCTTTCGGAATCTTTGCATAGCATGCTGCTATTTCGCAAATCTGATGCGCATATTTTTGCATACTTAACTGCAAAAATTTGCCCAATTTCTGTTCAAATATAGCATTATCTTGCATATTAGATTGACTAGTAGTTCCTGTAATACGTCTATTTTCTCGGCCAAAAAGAATAAAATCATCCACTAACTTCATACGTTCTTTTATAAAAGGAATCTTATATGAAATTGACGATTGCATATACTTACGAAGTTCAGCAAGATGACAAGCCGTAAGATTTCGTATATTCAAACACTCAAGAAGTTCCTTTTCAGCAAGTTCTTTATCATGATCATCTTTCACTACACACTGCAAAACATTTGTTTTTAAGGTTTTAACAGTTTCCTGTGCAATTTTCCTCCCTCGATTATCCTCTAATCTGAACAGCTGCGTTCTTTTCTTCTCCGGCTGATGAAGCATCCGACCGGTAGATTCTTTATGTTGCCTGGCTGCATACATGTTGCTCAAATTTTAATTATTAATATTCAGTTTGCCGAAGTCCCTTTCCCAAGTCTTTTCACATATCTATGTTATTTAAATTTGTCCCTTCATTCAAATAGAACGGATAAACCATATTACTCCGATTATTCGTCCTAACAATGGTATATATCAATTTTACCAGTAACACTCCTTCCTCCTCCTTTTTTTCAAAAGAAACGTCCTCCAGCGTGATACGCGGTTCAAAAAGCATAACCGCCCTTGTGATGTCATTCCGCATCTGCGTTACTATTTCCGTATCCATCACCTCAAAAGTATACTTACGGAGTGGACAACCATAGTCATAGCGGTTCACCCGTTCGCTGGGCGACGTACTCAACAGAACATACAAGCTTTGCTGGATATCCTCCTCATAAGACACCATCTTTACACCGTTTTCTGTCAGCGTGGGCGGAAAGTTCCAACCTTTTCCCAGAAAGCCATCATTGTCCAATATATTATTCTTTTCGCTCATACTCTTCATCCTCCTATCATCACTGTTGGACATCCGGCGACTATCGTGCCACCATGTGCGGTGCTGTCACCCATACGAGCTGCAGGTTTGCCACCTATCATTACAGTGGATGAACCTTTTATTATTGTATCCGGCGGTCCCACGCAGACGCACATGTCACCTACGACGGCTGCCGGTATTTTCCCTATCAAAACATTCTGCACACTTGGACCGACTATCGGTCCGCCCACATGCGGTATCGGCGAGGGAAACGCCGGGGTCTGCATGGGGCAGGTGTGCATATCAGTTATTCTTGCTGCTGGAGGCATAATTTTCAAATTAAAAGTTATAAATTAAAAATCCATTTCCTAATTGTCCATTAGTTTATCATGACCATTGCACCTTTAACAGTAGTTTGGCCCGAAGCTAAAAGTTCCGCCTTGGCGTTGCCTTTAACAGTTGCACTCACTTTAGCCTCCATTTTCACGTTCAGTCCTTCCAGGCTGACATCCTGCTTGGCGGTGGCGTTGATTTTTGAAGTGGCCTCTATTGTGATGGCGCCTTTCGCTTTCAGTGTGATATCTTTTGCCGACGAGAGGGAAATACCGCTACTGTTCATCACAATTTCGTTCTTATTCTGGTCGGTCAACTTGATATGCTTGTCATCATCGCTGATTTCCACCGTGTTTTTTCCGGGAGTAGAAATCGTTATCACCTTCTTTTCCTCATTGAATTCTATTCGCATCTTCTCACGGGTAACGATGGCTTTCGTATTATTCTTTGCCTCGTATTCATAAGGCGGTTTGTGCTTTTCACCATACACCCCGCCCAATATGATGGGATGCCCGGGGTCTTCATTCATAAAGCCCACCACCACTTCATCATCCGGTTCGGGCAGGAAGAAGTTACCTGACGCATTTGTGGCGTACATAGTGGAGAGCCTTGCCCAAAGCAGCTTGTTCTTTCCATCCATCCATGGCAATTCTATCTGAATACGGTATTCTTTCAGCGGATCGCCGTCCAGTTTCCTTACCACTGCCGCATGAAGTCCCTGCAAACCGGGCAGAAAACCGGAAGCGGAAGGCGATACCACATCCGTTTCATCAGTAATGTTCAGGGATGAAACGCCTGCACCCGCTTCGGTCATCCATTCGTTGTTCTCGATAGTATGCGTCACTGAGCCGACAAACAGATTGCCGTTGAATCGTTTGCCCAAGCCTTTCAGTTCGATGATGCAGCCGGGCACCACCTTGGCGGAACCGTAAAAGCTGCATGATCCTTGATAACGTGCCAATCCAGCTTTCAATGCCATGCCATCCGCCCATTGCTTCAACGCTTTCTCGTCTGTAGGAGCATCAGTTTGCAACAAAAAGCTATCGCCTGTGGCAATGTTCTTTGGCTGCAAGTCCCCTTGCTTATTGAGCGAGGGGGAACTAGCGGACACTTTCACAGCTTTCTGTGTAGCGGGATCCCAAGACATCGCTTCATATTGCGTAAACTGGTCATCAGCGGACAGTTCAAGGTCAAAAGCAGTCAAGTCGACACCATAAGTTACAGTCAGTACAGGCGACGCACTCACGTCGGGCTTCTTCACCTTAATCTTACTACCGTCAGTAAAGATGAACAGGCCGTTGGCATCGGCACGCGAAAGGGCAAAGTCCCAATCGGAACAATAATACTGTACCAGCGTGGGGTGCTGATAGGGTGTGGAGTCTACTTCCACACTACCGTAAGCCGACAATACTTCCTTAATGATGTCACAGTCCTTCTTCTTCTCAAAAATACGATTCTTACGTCCTTGCGTTGCGGAATAGGCATAATCATGACACTCCACCAACATATAGGAACGAAAATCCCTATCGGTGATGATGCGTAACCCAATAATCACACCATCGAATAGCGTATCTTCCTTGTCAATATCGCCTGCATCCAGACGGATAGTATTGCCCGGCTTGAAAAGGTCGGCATCACTCTCGTCAAAAGTCTGCTTGTCCATATTTCCGGCATTAAACTTCAATGTTGCTTTGCCAATGCGGTTCAGTTCCTGATGCACCATAGCGGAAACCAAAGCGTACTCATCTTTCAGTTTGCTCCCGTTACAATAAACGGAACAAGCTAGTACGCGGTCTTTGTGTACAGAAGGCGATTCAGCCATAATTTTAATTATTTTTTTAACATCGGCAACAGGATCTTCGTACCGCTGGGTACGTTCCTGTAACCGTTCAGGTTATTAAATCGGGCAACTTCGCCCACAAGGAGCGGGTCACCATAAACTTCATTACATAGGGCTGCCAGTGTTTGCCCTTCCTTCAGCGTGACCATCCGAGACACATCGGGCGAACGTTTCGGGAATCTTTTATTTTCTTCTTTCTGACTGCAATAGCCCGTCAGTGTCACTTTCAATTCAGCGCGGAGAGGTATACCATCCAAGTCGAACAAAGTATATTCCGTTTCGAGCGTCTTGAGTTGCCCGAAAAAAAGAATGTCACCGTACTGCACCTTGACGAACGATGGACGATGCCCTTCACTATTATAGCAATAGAGGCGTTGTTCCAGATCGTTCACCACATCGTGGACGGGTTTCTTCTCACGATCATCATCCAAGGCATTGGTCATATCGAGCAGGCACTCAAAGTAAAGGGTTTCCGGACGGTAACGTGCATATACGTTCGACCCGTTCAAGCTCCCTAACTGCTTGTCCTCCGCATATTGGATCCCTTTCGTGAACTTCACCTTATCGGGATTGATGGGAAGTTCCAGCGCAGATTTATATTCGCTACTGAAATTCTCGTCCGTATAGGCTGTGATGGTCATCTGTCCCATTTCACTTTTTCTTTATGCATTACTAACGCTCATTTTTCTTTCTCTGCCACTGCCGGGAACCGGGTCGGATGCTATCTTCTGCATCCAACCTGTCCCTTACGCGATTTTCAATCTTTCGGATAAGCTCTTCCGAAACTTCCACCTCCGTGACGATTCGTTTTTCTACAACCGTCCTGATATGCATTTCTTTTATAACAACAGGCATAATTTCTACAGTTTACGTTCTAACCGATTACAATTCAGAGTGACAGTTTCCATTGCAAGTCCACTTCTTGCGGCATCCAATCCACTGAGTGAGCATCCTATCGGATAACAGTGCGAACACAGCCAAGCTGCAACCGGAACATTGGCCTGACTTTGTAGTGTAATGACCATATCCAGGGCAATAATCTGATCTTTGGCATTTTTCATGTTCAAACTGTTACAACAGTCATTCACCCAGATTTCAAACGGTGCAGCCAAAGGCACAAGCGGTGATTTCAAAGTTATTTTGCCATATTTGATTGCTTTAGGCAATTCTTGGGCAGTATTCCCCGATCCCGTCTGTGTCTGTTTTTCATAGTTCCACCCTAAACCGCTGACTTCCGTAAACGAGGCGTAAAACAGTGAGACAAGTCTCTCCATAAAACACACCCGAAAGTAAAACTCATAGGGTGGCAGAAATTTCCATGCAAAGTTCTCAATCATAATCTATAAAAATCATTCACTAATCTGTATTCCTTCGTGTGCCAGAATCAATGTTTCCATAGCTACTGAGTTACCATCGGCCTTGAAGCCTTCCACCGTAATCTTCTTCGGCCAGGCATTTGTCAACGACCAGGTTTTTACGGCTGAATGTGACTCATCCAGCAAACTGATGGTTACGTTTTCGCGTTGGATGATATTCATGTTCACATTACCAATCCATTTCCATAGTTGGGAATCAGAAACGAATATACCTTTTTTCAAAGTGATGTCACTCACTTTCTTCAGCCCGGGCATCTTCAATTTTGTGAAATCATTGCTGTCACCGGCGCGATAGGTGATTTCCTCGAATTCGGTTTCAAGCCCCGACACTTCACTGAAAGATATTTCACCCACACTTCCCAATGTCACTTTGAAATGAAAACTCGGTAACGGCCACATCTTAGTGTCCTGACTCTGTGCTGATCCATTATCTGCCATAATATTTTAATTTTTAATTGTTAATTTTTAATTATTCTCAGCTCTTCTGCGCCTGCTGTTGGAAAGTGATTTCGATAAACTCTGCCGGACGAGTAACAGCTACCAATACCGTAATGCGCATAGTTCCTTCCAGTATATCATCATTTGTCATGGTATCACCCAGACCGACATGCACTTCGTAAGCTTCTTCAGGTGTTGAACCCGCAAGTCCACCACGTTTCCACACACTGCGTAGGAAATTCTCAATCATGCACTTCATGTTGATCCATGTATTAGCATCGTTCGGTTCGAATACATAGGCACGAGCGGCATTCTTAACCGATTGTTCCAGAAAAATCATCGTGCGGCGAACGTTGATGTAACGCCAGTCTTGCGAATTGCCGTCCAATGTACGGGCACCCCATACCTTGATACCTTCGCCGGGGAAAGTGCGGATGGCATTGATAGCCTTTCCGCTCATTGGCATATTCAATACTTCCTGGTCTTTGTCTGTAACAGGGACAGCGGGCTTGTTCACGTAGCTAACGGATACATTGGCGGGAGCTTTCCACACACCGCGTGTATTATCTATCATCGTATAGACACCGGCCATTACAGCCGAGGGAGGCAACAGGTTCAAATAGTCTTTCACTTTCTTCGCCAGCAATTTGTATTGCGGCCAATTCTGCAACAGGGCATTATGAAGATCTGTCTTAACTTGTTGAATATCGCCCGCTTTCAATACCTTACCGGTAGCATCCTTCTCTGTGCTTATCATAGTAAAGCACTTTTTGATATACTCATCCACCTTCGAATCGCCACTAAAGGTCATTGAAGTGGTATCTACATTATAGGTCCAGACCAGCACCCTTCCATCAATGTCAGTGTCCGATAATACCGAAGTTTCGAGCCAGGGATAATAAGCTGCCGCATATTGCAGGTTTGTAGTACCTATGCCTGCTCCAAACGAGTCTGAAATTTCCTCTGTCTTAGCACCCGCTCCCATTGGCACATCCAGCAAAGCAAAATATTTTTGCTTATCGGCCAATTCCTTTAACAAATCAGTATAGACATTCATACAGTTGGCTGAGTTTACCGCTTCCGGCACTACCACCATTGTGATGTCCTGTTCTTTTTTGATATTGGCAAACACAGTGTCCTTATTAGCCGAATACGACTCATAAAAATCAGCGTTATATCCACCCAATGAAACTACATAGCACGTTCCGCCGCCATTGGCGAAAAACAGCACCATGTGATAATACAAGGTATAAATATGTTCCGGCGCTTTGCATTTCAAAGCCATTTTCTTTTCATTATCAGGAAAACAAAACAAATATTTATCCTCATCATCATCCTTAATCTCTTCAGAAGAAAGTATGAACTGAGGTGTGGGTGCACCTCCGAAATACGTGTTGTACTCCGTCATTGATGAAATCCGCACCGGCTTGTTCAGCAGAGACGAGGTTCCATCCTGAGCTGCCCCGGTAAGGCCGATAAAGACCGGAATAGCGGTTTCAACTTCCACTATGGAATTACCGAAGGCATTCTTCTCTTTGATGTAAACACCGGGGGTCTTATATTCTCCCATGATTCTTATAATTTAAGTTCAACAATCGGTTATCAACTCTTTTGTGCCTGCTGCTGGAATGTAATCTCAATGAATTCGGCAGGATGGGTAACAGCTACGAGAACTGTAATACGCATGATACCGTCCAATATATCTTCAGCAGTCATGGTGTCGCCCAAGCCTATATGCACCTCAAAGGCATCTTCAGGAGTCGCGCCCGCCAGTCCGCCGCGTTTCCACACACTACGCAGGAAATTTTCAATCATGCACTTCATGTTAATCCACGTACCGGCATCATTCGGCTCAAATACATAAGCGCGGGCAGCATTCTTTATCGATTCTTCCAGGAATAGCAGGGTGCGGCGTACATTCACATACCTCCAATCCAAGGAATTTCCATCCAGTGTACGTGCTCCCCATACCTTTATACCCTCGCCACGGAACGGGCGTATCACATTGACAGCCTTTCCATGAGCAGGGGCATTCAAATCGGCCTGCTGATCGTCGTCGATGTCTTCTACCAGACTGTCCACATAGCTCAACGTTACGTTGGCAGGGGCTTTCCATACACCGCGACTATTATCTACCATAGTGTAAATTCCTGCCATAGCTGCAGACGGGGGAAGCAGGTTCAATTTTTTCAGCACACCTTTTATAGCCTGCTTATAAACAGATGAACCGTTGTACAACGCTTGATGGAAGGCCTGTTTATCTACATTATTTGGAAATATCCATATTACCTTCACACTTTTTCCTATAACCTCTTCACCCTCAGCATCCTTAATGTCTTTTATACTTTCTATCCGGCCTATCGCTTTTGTTTTTTTCGTGTCCTTGTCAGCATAGATATCACCCACAGCAACTTCTTCAAGTTTGAAAGTATGATTATTCTTTACTACACTACTTTCTATTTCAAGCTCCTCTGTCTCTTTAAAAAGAGATTCCACTATCTTGGCAAAATCATCATTTATCTGTGTCCTGCAAGTGTATACATTATTAGTCCATACAAACACATCGCCCGTCAAGTCCCGATCTCCCACTACCGAAGTATTCAACCAAGGGAAATAAGCTGCGCCATAAGACAAAAAATTGGAACCGATATTAGTACAAAAGATAGTTACTTGGTCTTCTATGTTTGTATTTTCATCTGCCTTCGGATAAATATCAAGCAGCGCGAAACGGTTTTTCATTCTGTCACCACAATGAGAAAGCATCTGTTGCTGTATATCCCTAAACTCTTCATTACTATTCAGATTTACAGCTTCAGGTATGACCACCAGCGTAATCTCCTGCTCAAGGGTCAACTTTTCCAATCCAGTGAGCATAGCATTTTTGTTCAAAGCATCCTCATAACTGCCAACTGAAACAATGTAGCAGGTACTACCACCATTGGCAAAAAACAACATCATGTTGTAGTATAATGTATAACAGTTTTTTCCTTCAATACAGAGTGAGCCATCCTTTATATCTACCTCGAACTTCAAGTCAGGCCCCCCACCGAAATACTGTATATACTCCGTCATCGATGAAATTTTCCACGGCACATTCTTCAGGTCATTATTCCCATTCACGGCCTGCTTGGTATAGCCGATAAAAGCCGGAATAGCGGTTGGCGCTTCCACCACTGAGTTCGGAAAGGCGTTCTTCTCTATGATATAAACGCCGGGAGTTTTCATGCTTCCCATAATTATCAGTTTTAAAATTTATAATTATTGTTCTTTAATATAGCATACTTCTCTTAGGGTATGCGGAGAATCCGACTGGAATTTCCCAATTTGCGGCGGTGAAATGAACCGGCTTTCCAACATCCTGCCAATATAAAGTTGCATCGGCATGTCGTACCGCTCCTTCGCTTTGATCCGTCCTGTAGAAACAAGTCTCCAGACATTGGTTCCCAAGCTTGTTTTCTCATACTTTTCCGGTGCCCCAAAAGCCACTACATTTTCGCGAGTTCGCAGTCTGAGATCTTTTCCCCGCATATCATTTTCATCCTTAAATACACACAGATACTCCCAATAATACGCACAGGAACAAAATCGGATAGTAAATTTCGGACAACAGATTTCCTGCAACTGCCTTATTTCTTGTTTTATGGCTGCGAATTGTACACTGTTTTCTTCCCGTATCTCTTCTTTTCCCAATTGCTCTACTTTCATATAGAGCATTCGCAACCTCTCCGATGCCATTTCTACCGGTTTCAAAACAATCCGGCAAAACTCATTTTTCAGCTTCTGCCCGTTCGTATCCTTTCTCCATACAAAGTCGGCATTCACTTCCACCAATCCGTTTTCCACGTTGAATTTGTAAAAGCTGTCGGGATCATATCCGTCACTCTCTATCTGTTGCAGAAAACAAGGGTCCTTCACAATCATAGATAATTCCAGTACATCCTTATCTGCAAATCCCGATGCATCATCGGCCATGATCCATTGCCACTCATTTCCACGACTTTGTCTCAACATCACTCCCCGCTGTTTCATCAACTTTTTGGTTTCGGACGTCGGCTCTAATCCCACAAAACTGTTTTCGGGCGGATTGTAATAATTGTGTTCGATACGTATGGCAGCTATGGCTATATATTGGCTCATTTGTTTTTTCTCCTTTCTATTTTGTTACGCTGACCGATGGTTCACGGGCAATACCACCACTGCTGACGGCTTCCTCCGCATCCACCGCAAGCCTGCGCAGCTTGCACATCACCGACGGATAATATTGTCCGCCCAGCGTGGTCCAGATATTATTAATGTCCTGTACCGAAAGTGTGACGATCTCTACCGTATATTTCTGCCCATCCAGTTCAAAATAGGGATGCGACTGAATAAAAAGTAACGATTCGTACAATACGGAAAGCGACTCGGCGTATCGTTTCTCGTCATATACAGCAGCAAGCATCAAGTCGAGGTTCAGCAATAACGGCGCAAACGTCCGCATATAGTCCGAACTGTTACGACTGATGCCTGCCGAGATGCCTCCTGCCGTTTCACGCTCAATATTGACAAGTGAAACAATCAGTTTGCAAGGCTTTTCGCTCGCACCACTACCAATGATTCCCACCTCTGCCATACCTTCGGGCTGCTGGAACTTGTGGTGCAAGTACTCATCCAGAGAGGCTGCATAATATGCAAGAATTCGCCTTATCATTATTCTTCGAAATAGAGGTTATTGATACGGTTGCACCAACCACGTCTGTATTTCTCGTTCGTCGGGCGGCTCTTGCAGATACGGTCAATGTAATCCAAGCGTTCCTGTCTTATCTTGTCAAAGAGTTCGTGCTGTGAAGGATAGTTATTGACAGCGGCAAGGGTATTTTTTCCCACAATACCGTCGGCTGTAACTCCAAGCAGTTTTTGTGGTATCTTGACACCATAGTTTCCTGAAGCCCATACCCAGTCTACCAAAATATTGGCAACAGATTGGCTTTTTATCTGATCGGCTTTCCACTTATCCCAATACAAGCTCTTCAAGATATCGATCCACTCATTATTCGATAGATGTTTCAAATCGTCTACTGTAGGTTCGGAAAGTCCTTTCCGTTTGCGATATACCTTGTAGGTTGCTATAGTAACACCCATGTTGGTTGCTCCTCCCAAGTCGTCGGGATCGTCTACGAAGCCACCCTCCCACCTCTGGATGAATGGTGCTAATTTCTTGACATCTGCCATAATGCTTTCTTTTTGAGTTTCCATAATAACATAACAAATAAGGTATTAATTAATAATAGCAATTATCTGCTCTTCAAAAATAGGGAGAAAAAAGGCAATATACATTTCGAATTCAGTATTTTGATTTACAATTTGCACAACAAACTACCTATCAATATTTTAAATCAAAAAAGAGACTATAATTCAAGCTGCTTTTTTACGTTTTAGTGTTAATTTTGACGAAATAGCAAGTGTATATAGTACCCCGATATAGAAAAAAACGGTGAGATATAGTCCATCAAACCATATTCCCACCGTTCATTTTTATAATCACGATATTTTTATCGCATATTCATCGCATTAGCTCCCAAAGCTCCTAATATAGCCGAAACCACTGCTATTACAATTTTCAGAATCTTATTCAAAACCGCTTTTTTCATGTTAATTACTTTGTGCTTCAATAATAAATGGACTGCGCAGCCCCAACTTTCAATTCTCCACTTACCCAAGTGGATTCTCATCGAGGCCTCCGTCACCACCGGCATTTCCTCCGTTACCATCATCGGAACCTTCATTTCCATCAGTAGCAGTTCCACCCGTCCACTTTTCAAATTCCACACCTTGCCACAATGCACGCGTGGTTCCCAATGCCGCCGGACGCGTATATTCAGGAGTAAACATGAAGTGCAAGGATGTTACCTGATTCGGATTCACATCCTTCTCTTTATCCACCCCCTTGCCCCGTGTCCGCGCGATCACCGTAAATGTCCCCAAACCATCCAAACGAACCGTACGGCTATTCAGCAGCTGCATCCGCATCACCGACATCAAGTTCCTGATTACGTTGTGTACATCACCCGGCGTTGCCGAGCACTTCTCAGCTACCATCTCTCCCAACTGTTGTAAACTTACAGCTCTTCCTACTTTCTTCAATGTTAGGTGCCACTGCTTAACCCCATCTTTCGTTTTCAACTGCGATTGTCTCGCATAATACAATAAAGGCATAATCTTCCTCCTTTTACATTTTAGTTCAACTTCGTTTTACGTATTCTTGTGTTGGCCAACGATGCAAAGGTGAGGATATATTCAGGAATAGCCAAAGAAAGCTGGATAACCAGGACGGTTATTTCAGAGTTTATCATAAAGCACTATGGATAAGTGATTTATCTATAACAAACACAGAACATAAACCAATTATCATAATAAAAAAACAGCCGAATCCACTCTTTAATTATAGAGCATTCGGCATTATATCATAAAAAAGACATTTTTAAAACTTCCTGTATTTTTATGGATTAAAATAATTTAAGTCTAATTCACGAGGTAAAAAGAAGCTCTTAATACAATTCGGATTACGGATACAAATCTGAATATGATTCTTTTCAGTAAGACCAGCTTCCGGATACAGAAAGGCCCTCTCTTTTGAGCATTTCATAGGTATATTGTAATGTACGAGTTTCATTATTCTCCCCAGAATAGTTGCCATGTCCTAACCTTATCACAACCATGAAATCCTATAACCAGATTAGAACGTCTGGAATATAAAGTTTCTTTCATTTATATATTCTATTCAGAGTACCTGATTTATTAACAATACCAGCTCTTACTAGAAAAGCTCTGGCATTTTCTTTATTAGTTGTATTTTTTTTACAACTTCAGTTCTACGTTCAGAGCGTGTTTTATTTTTTTCAATGTAACCATCACCTACCTCCTTCCTTATTACTAATATAAAGATAACATTTTATATTGTCTTTGTGTCCGTTTATATTTAGTTTATATCACAATTAAGCAAAACAACCGGAACCACTCCTTATTACGAAGTAATCCCGGCTGCTGCCTAAAACAAAATAACCGCTGTTACCTGTCGTTTCTTTTAATGTATTCTCTTACGTACCATTAATGGTGCTCCAAACTCTTCCCTCTCCAGTACTTCCAGAAACCCGCTTTGCTCCAATTCAAAAAGAGCGGGATATACCCGTAGCTTTTCGGCACCGGAATAGAAAATGATATCTTCTACAGTGATAATTGAAGGGAAATAAAATGAGACATAATCAATAATGCGACGAGTGTCTATTTCTTTGTAATTCACATCTTCCATATTCTGAAATTATTTAGATCAATAACTTTTTAAATGCCTTATAAGCATAACTAATAAAAAAAAATGCAGACTTCAAATACCCCAGATTCTCCACCTGCCTGTAAATATTCCATTGCCACAACATGGTTTTCAATTTATTGGAAGAAACAGAATTTTCGCAAACGCGATATAGTGCTGCTACTACATTTGTATTTCGAGCCACATAACCTCGCTTTAGAATAGAAAGCCACATTATATAGTCTTCATGCGCATGATTCAAGAAATAGACTTTCTCCACTTTAGCAGTATCATATACCGCTGTCAAGCACCCAATAACATTACCCGCCAGCAATTGTCTATAAGTAACTGCCTCCGGAGCTTTCACAATCCTGCCATTTCTTTCTCCGCTTTCAGCCATCTTCTCGTAGTTACAATAACAGATAGCCATATCATCATACCTTTCAAACATATTCAACTGCATTTCCAATTTATCACAAAGCCAGGCATCATCACTATCCAGAAAAGCGATATATCTCCCCTTAGCATTCGCTATACCTATATTGCGAGGCAAAAATGGAGAACCGGAAGGTTTTTCTGTTTTAAAATATTTGATGCGTCTATCTTGTTGGACATAGTACTGTATGATTGTTGCAGATTCATCTGTAGAAAAATCATCTATGACTAATAATTCCCAATGCGAATAAGTTTGTGACAAAACTGATAATATTGCTTCAGCAATAAACCGTGCTGCATTATATACAGGCAGAATAATAGAAACGAATCCATAATCCTTCATAAACAATAAATATTACATCATTCAAGATTCCTTTTTCATCATCGAAATTAAATATTGATAAAAAGGTAGAAATTGTTCTTTCCAAGTTTTCTCTTTATCAATATACCTCTTCAAACATTCCCGTGTCCTATATAACTGTTCCGGAGTATTTTTTATATAATCAATACACTCTCTTATATCCTCTACACTATATGGATTCACTACATACCCCAAATTATGTTCTTTCACAAAATCCCCTAATCTTGTATGTTCCGCATAAATGCACGGCACACAATATTGTATTGATTCATGATATTTGTTAGAAATGGCATACTTAACATTAAAATCCTTGTTAGGATAAGCAGCCCATACTATATCAGAAGTCATATAAAGCTTGGGAAGCTGATCCACTTCATACCTCCCTGTAAAATGAATGTTAGAGCTCCCCATTGAAAATGTCATAAGACGATTCAAATCAGCACCCTCCCCATGAATATACAATTGAATTTCATTATCACCACGAATCGCTTCCATCAAGTTCACCAATATATCCCCATATCGTACAGCACCAATAAAAGAAACTGTAAAAGGCTTCTTCAACCCTCCATATTTCAATTCACATATACTACTCACACTCAACGGCTTATTCTCCAACACGAACTGAGGTTTATCAAAGTCAGGATACAAATCAGCAAAAAAACGTGAAGCAAAAACTATAGCATCCGCCTTTTTTAAAGCCCATTTCTCTATGTTTCTCAAAATCCCCAACACCCACAAATTCTCATGCGTAGGGATATCCAAATTCTCATAAATCAAAAGTTGGCCGTTCTTCTTCATAAGAATAGCCAAAAGAAGCATATCCCAATGAGAAGCAATCAATATTTCGGGCATTTTTTTTTGATTGTAACACTTCAGAAAACGATAGTACCCAATCAAACTCACTAACTTTTTCATTAATTTGCCATAACCGGCCTTTTTATTATAAATAGGACTATCCTTATCTTTACTATTTATTGGCCTCCCGTCTCTATTCCAAGTAATAAAGGAGCAAAACATATTAGAAAAGCTATTCAGAGTATCAACTATTTTCACATTTCTAGTATTTATAGGATACGATGAATCTATTAATAAACAATGCAACAAATCAGACATAATAAGCTATTTTATCCAAAAACAGTTTTATAAATATACGACTCTACCAAATGAGGCGTTGAAAGCAAACGCGTCAATAGAACAAAACTATATAGTATGATTAATGAAGTTACAAACAATTTATTTCCCCGCCCCTTCGCCGCTATAATCAAATAGGGAATAATAAAAATTTGAAATTCTCGAAAGCCATAAGCTAAACGATGAGATAATACTTCAAAGTGATTAAACAGCAAAGAGAAACATAGAGATAAAAAAAAACCGTTCTTTAACAAATTATACATTCTCCTATCCATGTTCATTGCCGCTTCGTATTTCATAAACAAGAATAATATTACTATACGAAAGATAAATCCTAAATTGACACCCACACTTTGTGAATAAACGTCAGACTCCAAATAGCTATAAAGTTTGCCGTACAGAAAATTATCCGTCCCTATAACATCGAAAACAGCAGACAGAAAATCAAAGCCATACACCACCCCAAGAAGCCCAAGTAATAAAAAAGAATAAATTATCTCCTTTTTGATATGAATCTTAGCCAGCAATGGCAGGCAGAAGAAAAGAATTGAAGTATAATGTATTAATACGGCACCAGCAATGACAGTATTATAGACAACTGCTTTTTTCCTTTTCAAATATAATATACATGCCCAATAGCATAATCCAATAGACAAACCTTGTCGTATTCCGTCAAAATCTCTTTCGAAAAAAAGTCCAACTATATAAATTAAGATTGATATAGAAACAAAAGGAGAGAAAAAACGAATTATATAAATTTTCAGCGAGATATTGAATAGGGCAGTTACTAACCAAAATATAGGAAAAGAAAAGGAAAAGTAGGAAAACAATTTCATCCAAAACCAAAATAATGGTTCAACAGAGGTTGCAGTTAAATAATAGCCTACACCAAATGTAGCCTCATATAACCTTTGATAAGCCTTATAGTCAGTTCCTACATTACCTTTAAATCCTGTCAGCAATACAAATATAGTCCATAGTAGCCATATAATTCCAACATATAATAGTGCACGATGATTTTTTTTCTGAAAAATAGAAACTTCTATCAAAGATAAAATAGAAACTATTCCCCAAGCCACATAATATATTCCCATCTTTCACCTATATTCATTAAAATTCCCCCCGCTTATTCACTTAGCAGTCCAACTATTCTGACACAGGCTTTTCCATCCCCATAAGGGTTAACAGCCTTACTCATCTCATTATAAAGCTTTTCATTATCCAGTAATACTGAAACTTCGCAAACAATCTTATCACGATCCGTACCTACTAGTTTCACCGTTCCAGCTTCCAAAGCCTCGGGACGTTCTGTCGTGTCACGCATTACTAAAACAGGTTTTCCTAAACCTGGAGCTTCCTCTTGAATGCCACCACTGTCTGTGAGCACAATAGTTGATTTTCCCATCAGATAAACAAAACTCAAGTATTCCAGCGGCTCAATGAAAAACATATTTTCAAGTTCTGACAAATCCTCGCCGAACACTTCATGAATCGGTTTGCGTACATTCGGGTTCAAATGCATCGGGTAAATGAAATCCACTTCCGGATATTTTTGTGTCAACTCTTTGATAGCAGTACACATACTAATAAAACCATCACCAAAGTTTTCACGGCGATGCCCTGTAATCAACACCATTTTCTTTCTCTCATTCAGACGCATCACATCATATCCAGCAGTATTCAGTTCCATTTTTAAACGCTCATTCAATACAATGTCTTGTTTTATCTTGTCTGTCACCATATACAGGGCGTCAATCACAGTATTGCCCGTCACATGTATACATTGTTCATCAATACCTTCATCTTGCAGATTACGCTTGCTCAACTGTGTCGGAGCAAAATGATAAGTGGCAATGCGTCCTGTTATCTGACGGTTCATCTCCTCCGGCCAAGGACTGTAAATATTAAATGTACGCAATCCAGCCTCCACATGTCCTACCGGAATCTGCTGATAGAAAGCGGCTAAAGCCGCAGCAGTAGAGGTAGTAGTATCTCCATGAACCAATACAACATCAGGTCGTACCTCTTTCAACACATGACGCATACCGATTAGTACACGGGCAGTTACATCATAAAGATCTTGCCCCTGTTTCATTATATTAAGATCATAATCAGGAGTTATCTCAAATATTTGCAACACTTGGTCCAACATCTCACGATGTTGGCCCGTTACACAAACTATTGTATTAATCTCTGTATGTTTTTGAAATTCTTTCACCAATGGTGACATTTTGATGGCCTCAGGACGAGTACCGAAAACCAGCATTATAGTTTTAGTATTCATATATTTCCGTATTATTTGTATGTTTTATCAATTTATCTAAATCAGGCAGCTTCATATAGTCACCATATATTTTCCTCAAATAATTATCATATTTCCCTGGAACAGGAAAAAGAGAACCTTCAAATTTTTGTGCTTGCAGAGGAAAAATATCCTTCTTATCTCTGGATTTAAAGAAAAAACTTCCCAACGCAAGTCTCATTCTTCCTTTCGCACCATATTTAGAAAGCAATCTGAGAATAGGAAATATTATATTATAAACCAATGGATAAGCGCATGCATAATATATACGCCTTAAAAGACCATACTTTAAAACAGGATTAGTTCTATACAACAAAACACCCAAAACAGCACTTCCCAAACGACTCAAAAAAAAAGAAGAAGAAGGCTCCAAAACAAACACGTCAATATAACAACCTTTATACTTATAATATAAATCATTTGTATTTTCCTCCTTTATATAAGAATGAAGATCCCGTAACTTACCATAAGGTGCAAAATAGTTAGAATCCGTATCATGATTTTGCAAAACATATTTCCCACACAAAGCTTCAGTTGCCATCACTTTTACAAATTTTCTATAATCCTCCCTCAACATTTCTATATCTACATCATCATCCCACGGAATAAAACCACCGTGACGAACAGCTCCTAGTAGAGTGCCTGAACAAAGCCAATAGCGAATGCCATGATTTTTACAGACAGTATCTATATATTGGAGCATTTCAAACATTCTTAATTGTTGCCTGCGTAGTGTAGAGCCATTCGGATTGTATCGCTCACGTAATTCGTATTGTAATGTATCAGTTATCATTGTCATTATTTAGATAAAATTATATATAAAAGTAAGACTCTTTATCTCTGCTACGCGTGAAAAACAACTTGAACCATCATTTGCATTAGAATTAATGTTGTAGTAGCTTGAGGCGATTAAAAGCACCTACTATTTCTATATTTAATAGACCACAACCCTTGATAAAGCCATACGGTGAATCAAATTCATATAGTCCAAATCAAATTATCTATTTATAAAAGTATTCTCTAAATTCCTTCTTAAGACCATGATTTCCATCTTGATGACCATTAATTTCCCAATTATCATTGCCTTCAATAAATACTGGGCCATTTTCTGTTATTGCAATATCCCATCCTATTGAATGAATATCTGAGAAAAAGGTATGAAATCTTATAGCCATTTCAATGGATTCTTTCAAGAATGGAATAATAAATGTACTAAAAACAATATGACTGTTAGGATGTTCTCTCGTTTTCAATCCATAATTTGGCTTATATATACCATATTCATCTAATCGACCTGTACTTATGTCAAATCCAACAGCAATCCCACCTTGTGAAGTATTATCTACAATACTACCATTAGCGCCTATACGAAGAATAGGCGGTATAGTTTTAATCTCACCATCTTTTAGACTTCTTATTGTCACAAGTCTAATCGTATTGACAGACTTATCATACAATCTATCCATTTCATGATGCTGCACTACTTTATCTTGGCAAATAAAAGTAGCACTACTTACATCATTCCTAAAATGAACTAAAGATATTTCTATTCCATTTTCAAAAATCTTTCCGTTTCGGATCTGCAATGCGAATATTCCTTTTCCACATTCACCGTCTATAACTTTACAAAACATATCATAGTCACCGGATATTACAAAATCGTCTAATGACATTTCCATTTTCACATCTACCAGATAAACATGTCCGTTACGGATATAAGCAATAATATGAGGAGTGCTAACGCCCAATTTCTCAGCAATTAAACCGAAATAAAACTTATTTCGCAAAAGACATGTGCTATTATGAATAGACTTTAAATTCAATTCATCCCTGCGCTTCATGAACGGTGCATAATTTACATATTCACTTGCTTCCTTATCGCCTTTAACATCCAAACCATACATAAAATAATACTCGTTGGGAGCACCATCTTTTATTATATATTTTATTTGCTCAAAAAAAACACGACACTGTGGCTTACTTTTTTTCTCAGGAAAATAACTCACATGACTCCAATACTCTTTATGAGAAAAGAGTGTACATATACATTTGGGTTTTGTATATAAAGTCATGACTACCCAATTCAGTAATAATTCAATAAGTGAAAATAATCTACGTTTCATAAATTGCCCGAATTAACATTCATGATTACGATAAATAATCTCTTGTTCAAGTTCTTTTCGAAAAATGAGTCTACTCATTTTTTTGCTTCTAAAATATATAGACCTAATAGCTCTAAAAAGAAAATAAGAAAACGAATAGAAAGGAAGACCAACCATTAATTGTGAGATCTTAAAAAGAAAAGGTTTTCTTATCCTACCCTCTATTATATTGTCGCAGAGTTTCGTTAATCTATAACTAGCACATACAACATTATCATTTATTTCTATACATCCTATCATACCGATATTCTCTGTTTCCCTCCATTTCATTAATAGAGGATGTGAGACATAAGGCCATCCATAAGAATATGGACAATTGGACAAATCTTCACCTTCACTTGGATAATAAGTAGGTCTAGGCTTATTTATATATCTGTCTGGAAAGAAAAAATTACCCAAACTAAAGTATATAAATTTATTATGGCTACTTATCAGTGGCTGAATCCTATGTGTATGTCCACCTATGATTCCATCAGCTCCCCAGTTTAGGATTTTATCAGCTAATGTTATCATTGATGGAGTAGGAAAATAGGAATATTCTACACCCCAATGAAGAAAAATAAAAAGATGATCATATTGGCTTTTATTTTTTTCAATACTTTCCTTTATGTTCTTTTCTCTCATTTCATTCATTCCCGCTTTATTTTCAGTTGCAAACGGTACATATCCAACAGTATCCATCCTCCAATCACAAAAAGCCAAAAACGCAATTGATACTCCCGCAAATGTAACGACAGCAGGGCGAGAGGCTTCTTCTGAATTCAATCCAGCACCACAATACATTATCCCTAATTTATCAAGTTGTTTACATGTATTAATCAACCCCTCTTCACCTAAGTCAAATGCATGATTATTTGCCAAACTGACAACATCAATCCCCATTTCTTTAACTCTGTACAAATCAGAAGTCGGAGCATAGACAATGTCTTGTTTTCGTACCATCTTCTCAGGATCAAAACTAGGTTTATCTCCTATCGCACATTCCAGTGTAGCAACTCTAATATCAAATGACTTTAAAAATTCTAAGACATCACTTTTTATATAATTATCTTTCTTCCCATGATGAACACCGGCAGGCATTACATCACCAACACATGCTATTTTAATCATCGTCTAAAAATTGAGGCTAATATTTGTCCTATGTTACCCAATTGTTCTATCTTCAAACACCATGATATTATGAAGTATAGAATCAAATATATAATACCCATACAGCAATCATATTCATTTGATATTTCAAATATTCCCTTTATCAAAAATAATAACATTAATGGGCATGTCGCTATTAATACTATAGGAATAATATCTCTAAATTGCTTACCCAAATTATAACCTATTTGAGAAGAAACAAGATACATATTTATAAATGAAATCACATAAGCCCCTACAACCATTGCCCATAATATGCCATATACTCCCCACTTCAAACCTGCAAAAATTAAAGTCATTGCAAATATTCTCTTCACCAAATTCCACTTAAATAACAACCAACTTTTACCGATTGCAGCTATAGAATTATACGAAACACCTTGAAATGTCACAGCAATACCAGACAAACATAATATCCTAAAATAAGGAACACAATCAATCCATTTTTCAGTAAAAAGAAAGACTATTAAAGGTTTGGCTACCACTATTAGAAAACACATCAAAGGAAAAATGAGAAATAATAAATTACATGATAATTGTCGAATTATTTTCTCCAATGCCCTGTTATCATCTTTGACCTCTACCAATAAAGGATATGAAACTTGATCTACGACTGAAGCAATACTATTCGACGACTCTGTTGCCAATTTTGCAGACTGTGTATATAACCCCATTACCGCTGAAGAGAATTGTCTGCCTATGATGAGTCCTTGAATATTATTGCATAGATTATTAAGAAAAGACGAACATAACATGAAAAATCCAAAATTAAATAATTCTTTTAATGATTTCCATGAAAACACAAGTGAAGGTATCCACTTATTAAAATACAAATACAGTAAGAAGCTAAATACACTCACAAGAATCTGCTGTATAACCAAACTCCAGACTCCCATTCCATTATATGCCAAAAAGATTGTAACACAAACAGCTAACAAGGATGATATAACTGTAGCGTAGGCACATTCCTTAAATTTTAATTTTTTTCTTAACTGAGTACTTTGTACTACACTCAATGAATTAATTATTAACACTACCCCCAGAACTTTCAACAGATTATTCAATAAGGGTAATTTGTAAAAAGATGCTATAAATGGAGCACAAAAATACAAAACGATATATAATCCTATTGAGAAGAAAATATTCCAATAAAAAATGGTTGAATAGTCCTTTGTTGTTGGATTTGTTTTCTGAATCAGAGCAGAGCCAAACCCTCCATCTATAAATGTATTTGATATGACTATAAAAATCATAATCATCCCAATCGCACCATAGTCTTCTGGCAATAACAATCTTGCCAAAATTATATTAGAAATAAAAGACAAGAAAGTATTACCAAACTTCTGTATAAATGCCCATACAAAACTTATAGTTACTTTTCCCATTATTATATCCAGAATTTAGCAGTTTCTTTTTCTTGCATAAAAAAAGGAAATTGGGCTTTATCTAAACGCTCATATATTTTACATGCAAATAAAATATCATGTAACCCTAATCCTATATTGTATGCAATAATCCGTTCTTTATCATTCTCACGACCCGGATTTCGATTCAACAGAACATTACTAAATTCGTCAAAAGCCCTAAACTTACTAAAGTTTTTGAAGCCACACACATGGCCTCTATCATCACCATAAATTTTATCAAAAAACAAATCACAATTTTGAAAACCTCGAGTATGGACAGGTACCAGTAAAACACCTTTATTATATAAAGTATTATCAGTACAGATTAAATCTGACGCATCAGTTATACAAGATATGATAATTTCCGCTCCAGAGATCAGTTCTTGAACAGTGTCAACAATCTCAAATAGAGCATTAGTATATTCTTGAAATCTTTCTATAAAAGAGTCTGCTTGATCCTTATAACGCAATAAACGAAATTTCACGTCTTTATTTGCATACAAAGATAATAAACACATCGCTGTCGCACGAGCTGTATTGCCCAACCCTATAAAAGAGAATGTATGCGCATCGGATTTCTTCAACTTGTCTATAGACAATGCAGCAACTGCCCCTGTTCGCATAGTTGTTATCCAATCCCCATCCATCAAGGCAAGCAAATGCCCTGTTATACTATCATAAAGAAGTATATCACTACTTAATGCAGGTTCTCTACCATTTATTCGACACACTTCTTTAACACCAAAAAAACGATAAGGCTGAGGCAGTAATGCCGGCATAGAAGTAAAGAAATCATTACCTTGCGGATGAACGCTTATTTTAGCAGGAAGTTGAGCTTCATATTTCATACGGAATGATTCATTAACCCAACTAACACACTCTTTAGGTGATATATTCAAATCACAAATGTGCTTATTTTGAACAATAAGAACTTTATTCTTCATCTTACTTACAATGACTTTAAAATATCAACCAACTTTGAATTGTCCTCTCTGCTTCTAATAGCTAAACGAATCAAATTCCGTCCACGCATATTTGATTTTAATCCACAGTTACTGATAATGACATCATGCTCTATCAACTTTTGCGTCAGTTCGGCAGAAGTATATTTGTCTATGACTTCACATAAGAAATAATTGGCTTGAGAAGGAATGACGTGCAAATACGAAATCCGCGTCAACTCCCTAAAAAACATTTCACGCTCTGCTATAAACTTCTGGCACGCTTTGGCATAATCTTTTTCATACTTTCCATAAATTTGCAAGTAGAATTCCGCAAAAGAGTTGATGTTCCAAATGGAAACCTCTTTCTTTATACGAGCTATCAAATCCACGTCAGAAGATGCAAATACACCTAATCTTAAACCGGGTACACCATAAGATTTACTGATGGATTTCATAACCATCATAGTTGGGTATTGCAAAAGTATATCATTATGCAGTAAACTATTGTCCGCATATCCCGTAGTAAAATCCACAAAACTTTCATCAACAAGCAAACGTATATTCATACCCTCACACCAGGATGCCAATCTAAGTACGTCCTGCTTGGATATAAAGTTTCCAGACGGATTATCCGGATTTATAAGCAATAATAAAGAAATTGATTTATCCGCATAAAAATCCATCAAATCATCAGCCGCATAAGTGAAGTTAGTATTTTGGGGAATATAAGCCACTATTTGCTCCGGATGTAAACGGTTAGGATATTCATCAAAAGTAGGATAGATAACCCCCACTTTATCACGTGTATGTTCTTCCATCACAACCTTGATAAGTTCGGCAGCACCATTACCTACCACCACAAACTCCTGCTTAATGCCAAAGTATTTCCCCGCCAACAGAGAATTCACATACATTCCTGAAGGATACTCCGCAAGCAATGTATCAAAATTAGCACGAAGTTCATCCTTCATGCGCTTAGATGGAAAAAATGGATTGACGAGATAACAATAATCTAATAATTTAGGGAAACGCCAAAAACCTCCATAACGCTTATGATATTCTTCATACTTAGTTTCACTACAAGAAAATATAGTTGAAGCAATATCCAAATCTTGTACGTCATCTATCTCATACCATTTTTCATCCTGAATTGGTAAAGCTTTTAGAGTTGATGAATTAAGCAATGTCAACACACGCAACACCTGTTCATAGTATTCATTATTTCCCATCACCCGACTATAAGCACCAAGAAAAGGAACATATTCATTTGTCGAGAATTCACGACTAAACTTATAAATATTCACCGTCTTATAATAGACATCTACATCTTCGTATCTAAAGGCATCCTTAGGCACAAAATTTACGATATTGCAATCCGCATCTATACGCACCATCGTACCATCCATCCAAGTTTCATACTTGGCAACCAAGGCTAAATTCGGATAGGAATTATCAACTATCATTGAAAAGAGCGCATCGTCGAATATCAAGTCCGATTCGATAAGCAAAGTATCATCCTCTTGAAGCTCCTTTTTTGCTAACGAAAGCGAATAAATATTATTAGTTTTGTCATACACGGGATTGTTAATATATTCTATTTTCACCCCTTTATATTCGTCGCCAACATAATTTTTCAAATTCTCCCCTTTATAGCCTATTACAATTATAATACGAGATAACGATAATTTCGATAATTGGGTTAAGGTTCTATCAATAAGTGATATACCATTAACGTTTACCATACACTTGGTATTACCTTTGGTCAATTCACCCAAACGTTTTCCCATACCGGCAGCTAAGATAATTGCTTGCATAATGATTAGTTATTAGTGTTCAGAACATGGCTATCAAAAACATTATTGCCTACGATCTACTTCAGGTAACCCCCTTTTGTCCAATGATAAACAAGATAGCCAAACCTTTTTATATAAATTAATTATTAGTCTATGATTAGCGTAATTCTCAGAATAAAAACAACTAACATATTTAAAACTTTTTCCCAAACACAATATTCATAAACGTCATAAACAGTATCTTGAAATCAAAAAACCATGAGCGACGTTCCAAATAAAACAAATCATACCGCAACCGACGTAACATCTTCTCCATTGTATCCGTATACCCATTATACAAAGTAGCATACGAAGTAACTCCCGGACGGATCTGAAATAAATAGCGATAACGAGGATCATGCTCCATGATCTGATCTATATAGAACTTCCGTTCCGGACGGGGACCAATAAAAGACATGTCACCAAGAAAGACATTCCAAAGTTGGGGAAGCTCATCTAAATGGTGTTCACGAAGAAATTTACCGATTTTTGTTAAGCGTTCATCTTTACCACCGGCATAAAGTGCCGGACCATACTTTTCGGCATCCAACTTCATACTACGGAATTTGTAAATGTAGAAAGGACGACCAAAACGTCCAATACGTTCCTGTTTGAATATGGCTGCACCACCATCTTCATGCTTTACTGCAAGATAACAAATCAAAAATAAAGGCGAAAAAATAATAAGACCAATAAAAGCCAGCAAACAATCGCCAACGCGTTTTACACTGCGTTCAAAATCATTCATTCCATCAGGAATAAAATGATCATTTTGTTCCATAGATTCCATACGGTATAAGTATTTTTGTCATTGTAATATTTCAAAAGGATATTGATTCTCTTCAATATTCTTCAATTCTTCCATAACTTCCGCTTGTTCGGAAGTTAAAGTTCCTTTGTCCCACTTATCCATAATGGAATGAGCTTCTTGAAGCAAACCCTCTTCATAAATTTCGCCATAACAGTAAGTCAGCAAACGAACTTTAAGCAAGGAAGCTGGAAGTTGTTCCAGAATGTTATAAGCGCGGTCTAATACAGATTGCTTCTTCTGCTCTTTATCTCCATAATCGTAGATCGTAGCATTGTAACCCATCAAAAGTGCCAGACACAGATTGGCTTCTTCTTCGATATCGGAACTCTTAGAGGAAAAAAGAGAATTGGACTTAACGAGAACTTCCTTATTCAACCGACAAAAAGTATCGGAATAGATAGGTTCACCGTCCATACCAAGATACATCAGCTCATGAGCGACATGTTGAAGCTCAAAAGCACAAGAAAGTAAAGAATTCATGGAGATTAATATATAATTAGTTGATTAGCTTCAGATAAGACTTGGGGACTTTAATACTTGCGACTAAGACACCCTTAATACGAATAACAACATAGGTTTTATTGGCTTGTGTGGCAATCTCACCTTCAATGCCGCTAAAATCCCCTTTGATGACCTTTACTTTATTCCCTATAGCAAAGGGTTCGCTATCAAAACTGACTCCATCGGGATTCAAGTCCATAATAAATATAAAGTCTTCCATTTGTTTATTAGGGACCACCAACATGGAATGAGTGAAAAGGTCTTTCATATAATAAAGGCGAACACCATAAACATTGGAAAGATCACAAGCAGTTTGCTTGGTAGCGTAGATAAAGATTAAATTTCGAATAACAGGAACCTCAGTACGCTTACGGCGATACTTCAGCTGAGATACCACAGTTCGCGTAGGAAGATAGTAATCAAGATCCAGACCCTCTTCTGCCTTAAACTTATCTAGGGATTTTCGGACAGCAAACTCTTGCTTATCACGAGTACGGGCGGCAAACCAATATTTTTGATTTTCAATCACTTGCAAGAAAACTATTGAGAATTTCAGTATAGTTCCGGGTGCGCTTCGCGGTTTGAACGAGACATATTCTCTTTCAAACCGAAACAAATAGTTTTTTAACTTAATAAGATAGAAACGAAGACATTAAACTCAAAAAAGTGTTTTTTAATCGTTCGTTTTATGGGCGTCAAGATTTGAGAAAAATAAGAAATTCAAAAAGGACAAAAATGAAAGGATATTAAACATATTTATCGACAAAAAAGTTAGACTGATAATCAGCGATATAGCAGTAAAAAGAGCCTAGCATAAAAATATTTTTATTAAACATTTTGCACATTCAAAAAATACCCATTATCTTTGTGCCCATTAAACGAACGTTTTTTGGGCACCCCTATAAATGCAACGTATCACTCTATTATACAACAAATTACCCTCATATTTATTATTAGCAAAAAAACTTTTTCTATCACTCCTATTGCCTGTAAACAAAAGAAACGCTTACCTTTGCCCGTTTTTCAAATCAAACATTTAATATATATTTTATTATTACGTTAAATAAGTGAAATTATGAAACAAAAAGAGATGGCTAAAAGCCTTGAAAAAAAGGCCTGAAACAGGCAGAAAATTCACCTTTAAGAGGCAATGTATCAGAGATTAAGAGAAAACCCGGACGCCCTAAAGGTAGAGTGGTAAAAGGGATACTTCCCAAATATCGAAAAGAAGGAATGATAGAACTGCTCAATTGGAGAGACAAGGGATTTTTCGGTAAAAAAGAAAACATATCCATTCACGAATTGGCAGACAAGGGTGCTGAATGGGGACTTTTTCTCTCCGACAGCAATACTCCACTATCAGCCAAGACAATAGAAATAGAATTGGGAGAAATCTGGAGAGGTGAACATCTACAAAAAGTGATGGAGAAGAAGAGTAAAAACAAGAATAAAGATAAGAAATAAATGGACAATAATTAAATATTGACACCCTATATACAATCTACTATATCTTTGCCCCCGCTTTAGCAAAGATTAAGCCCCGCAAATCGAGAAGATGTCGCTTTATCCCCAAAGTGATATCTTCTCTTTTTTTATGCCCGACATAAACACCAACTAAAGAACTAAGAATTAATAATTTAAAATTAAACACAATGAGAAAACTAAAGAAACCCGCTTCAATCTATGAAGCACTCAGAAAGAAATGGAAAATACGAATCATGCTCGAAAAAGCCTACACGGAAGACGCAGCACTATGGATGACCGACAGAATTGAAAGCCTCATCAGCCACATGCAGTATGGATATGCACTTGTGGTATATTACAAACAGGACGGAACCTTCAAGTTTGTAAAAGCAACACTACTTCCATACGAAAAATGTTTCCGTCGGAAATACGATATACATCATATAGAAGGGCACATCATCTACTGGGATGTAGAACTACAGGCGTGGAGAAGCTTCCAGCTGGAAAACTTTCTGGAATGGAGACCGATCAATTGACAGTTGACAATTAATGATTAATGATTAACAATTAAAGAATGAAGTTATGGCAATGATATACAATAGCATACCTTATTTTCCTACTCAGGTGAGCTTCTTCGAAGAAGTGGCTATGGAACTGATAGAAGCCAGGTATGGAATGAAAGCGGAAACGGCAGTCATGAAATTAGTGTGCAAGATATACAAGGAAAACGGATACTACATGGTATGGAATGAAGAACAGTGTACACTCTTCACCAACAAAGTGGGAAGGGAAATTGCGAAAGAAGAGATGCAGGGAATTGTGGAGACACTGATGGAAAAGGGGTTCTTCGACAAAGAAACCTATAAGGAACACGGAATACTGACTTCCGTAGAGATCCAGAGAGTATGGCTCGAAGCAACCAAACGTAGGAAAAGAGACTTAGAGTCCCTGCCCTACATGCTGGTGAAGACGGAAGAAAGTGATAAAGGCGGTAAAGACGGCAAAGTCGATAAAGAGACCGATGGTATGCAAAACCCTCAAAATTGCATGCAGGATGCAGACAATTTCACCGAAAATGCCGACAATTCCGAACAAAACAAAACAGAACAAAACAAAGCAAACGAAAATAGAGAACTTCCCCCTCTAACTCCCCCGCCGGGGGAGGATGTCGGGGTATGGAGGAAATATTCTTTCATTGAGTTTCCGGGATATGCCTACAACAAGAATACCCACAACCTGGAATGTCTCCTGCTCGCACTGGACGGACTGCATATCAACGATCCGAATGATACGAAAGCGATATTGAAGTTGTCCGACTACGGACGGCTGGGAAACGAGGTCTGGAAAATAATACACGCAACCAAGTGGAGTATAGTAAACAGCAAAGGGAAATATCTGATAGGAGCACTGAACAAGGCACGCACACAAGGATAAAAAACCGCAAAATCAGAGGCTAAAACAGGCACTGATTATCAGAGGATTACAAGGAGTTAACTTCTTGTCGGCAAACTCTTAACTTCTTGTAGACAAGGTATTGTAGCCCCACAATTTATTTAACGGGTTCTATCTTCCAATCAGCCAGCGTATGTCGTTTCGTGTCGAAATTTATCCCCACCTTCACTACCGGAAGTCCGCACAGCGCAAAACGTTCGGGATAATTTTTCAGGTCAATCTGCTGCATAGCCGCATCAGCACTCTTATCAAGTTTCAACTCAACAACATAGAGAGTCGTCCAACTGCGCATCACCATATCCACACGGCCACGGGGAGTACGTACTTCTACATCAACATAATATCCCAAAAGGTTAAAGATGATGAAAAAGACCTGTTGATAATGCCCTTCATAATCAGTATTATCACAATAAGGAATCGTAGAAAGAAATTTCTGTAATAAACGCAAAGCAGCATCCATGTCGCCACGAGATAAAGCACGTGCCAGGTCTACAACCATAGTAGTGGTAGTCAACGTATCATTTGTGATATATGAAGGAATCAGATTACGCATCAATCCAATACGAACTTCCTTATTAGGAATATCAAGCGTATATATGTCGAAAACACTGTCATAACCTTTTATTGTGATATAGCCGCTTTGATAGAGCAAGGGAGTAATATTGGTCATACGCTCCGTGGGAGCATCAAACTCCGCAGCAACAGCCTCTATTCCGCCTATTTCAGATGGAAGAACGCCAAATTTATTCAGCATCTCTATCAAATAAGTAGGAGTACCGCTGCCAAACCAATAGGAGTTAAATTTGCCATCGTTAAAAGCATTGAACAGACTAAAAGGATTATAAATATCTGGTGAAGGCCAGGTAAAATGATAACCATCATAGTTCTCTTTCAATTTTGCCAGCACTTCATCACGCGTTATTTGCATTTTTTCCGCCAACAAACCCAGATCATAGCTCATTTGCTCCTTTATTTCTTCTTCCGTAATGCCGCAGATGGCAGCATAAGGTTCGTCCATACTGATGTTCTTGATATTATTCAGTTCACTGAAGATGCTCAGTTGGGAAAACTTCGTGATTCCGGTCAGAAACACATAGCGCAAATAAGGGTCACAGGCTTTCAGCGGACTGTAGAAGTTACGCATCACATTGCGAAGTATGGGCAGATTCTTATCCTCATGCATTACATCAAGAAGCGGAGCATCATATTCGTCAATCAAGACAACAACCTGTTTGCCGGTCTGCTGATAAGCACGCTGAATTAAACCCGTTAAACGATCATTCAACATTACTTCCCCATCCAGTCGACCATAGATTTCTTCGTATCTGTACAACTGAATATTCAACATACTCTCTAACCGTTCCCTATCCACGTGTTTTGCCAGACTCATATCAAAGTGAAAAACTGGATATGACATCCATTCCGTCTCCAATTTCTCGATAACAAGCCCTTTGAACAATTCCTTCCGACCTTCGAAATAGCTATGAAGCGTACTGGCCAGCAACGACTTGCCAAAACGGCGCGGTCGACTTAGAAACATATATTTAGAAGCGGAATGCGTCATGCGATAGACGTATCCCGTTTTGTCAATATACAAATAGTTCTTTCCTATAATTTCTGAGAAAGTCTGTATTCCTACCGGATAAAATTTCTGTTGTTGCTCCATATCAAGCCTCCGTTTCTTTGATTACAAAGTTACAACAAAAGAACAGAACGACAAACAAACAGAATTATTTATCTTTTTTCGTCTTTTAATCTCCGCCTCACGGATTCTGTTTCGTACGATTTACCAACGACAAATGTAACCAGCCATAAATACCCAATATAATAACCAACAATGTCTGTATACCATGTACTATCAGGGCAAAAACTCCCGCATCAGTAGCATTGACACCGTATAGCATCATCATTGTAATGACAGCGAAATGCCACGGTCCCGCCCCATTAGGAGTAGGGACAATCACAGCAAAAGTGCCGCCTACAAACATCACCAGACCCGCCAGAAAGCTGAGATGTTCAGTAAAAGCGAAGCAATAGAAAGTGATATAAAAGTGATAAAAGTAACATCCCCATATCAACACCGTGTAAAGGAGGAAAAGCGGTATATTCTTCACACTCTTCAATGACATCACACCTTCCCATACATTCAGCACCACTCCTTTCACTTTCTCGAAGAAAGAAAGCATACGCAGAAGGAAATAGAGTAATACTAATACACCAATGATACTAAAAAGAACGACATAAAACCAGGGAGATGTCACCAGATGCACCAGCGAAGGAACTTTCGTACCTGTCTCTTCAAAAAAACGAAGGAAGACGGGCATCTGCATCAGAAAAGTAATCCCGGTAATCAAAAGAATGGTCAATGTATCTATCAAGCGTTCCGTTACCACTGTTCCAAGCGATTTGGCAAAAGAAACATCGTCATATTGGGCAAGCATACCGCAACGGGAAACTTCGCCTACACGGGGTAAAACAAGATTAGCGGCATAGGAAACAAAGATAGCATCCACACAATCGCTCGTCTTTGGATAAGCTCCGAGCGGCGCAAGCGTCTGTTTCCAACGCCAGCCACGGAAAACATGGCTCATCACACCAAAAAACAACGAAAACAGCATCCATCCCCAGTTCGTTCCATGCAGAAGTACCTCCTTGGCGCGTGCAAAATCAAAATCTCGATACACCCAATAAAGAATAAAACCGCCCAAAGCGACCGGTAAAAGGATCTTCAGTGTCTTTTTTAATAGTTTATTCATGCAGAATTCGTTATTCTTCGTCGAAAAGGATTACCTTTGTGGGCTGCAAATACAGCACTTTCCCAAAAGGACGGTCTCCGTTTGCGGTGCAAAAGTAACGATTTAGTTGATAAATGAAATTAGTAAAGCCTAAAAAGTTTCTCGGCCAGCATTTTCTGAAAGATCTGAAAGTGGCACAGGATATAGCCGATACGGTAGACGCATGTCCCGGCCTCCCCATTCTGGAAGTAGGTCCGGGCATGGGTGTATTGACCCAGTTTCTGGTGAGAAAAGAACGTCCGGTGAAGGTGGTGGAATTGGATTATGAGTCCGTAGCCTATCTGCGTGAAGAATATCCGTCGCTGGAAGACAACATCATTGAAGATGACTTCCTGAAAATGAATCTCCAACGCCTGTTCGACGGGCAACCTTTTGTACTGACAGGAAACTATCCTTATAATATATCCAGCCAGATATTCTTCAAGATGTTGGATAACAAAGAACTGATACCTTGTTGTACCGGTATGATACAGAAAGAAGTGGCCGAACGTATTGCCGCCGGACCGGGCAGTAAAACGTATGGCATCCTGAGCATATTGATACAGGCATGGTATCGTGTAGAATATCTTTTCACCGTACACGAGCATGTATTCAATCCGCCACCCAAAGTGAAAAGCGCAGTCATCCGTATGACGCGAAACGAAACGAAAGAGTTGGGTTGTGACGAGAAGCTGTTCAAACAAGTAGTGAAAACGACTTTTAATCAACGCCGCAAAACCCTGAGAAATTCGATAAAGCCGATACTCGGCAAAGATTGTCCGCTGACGGAAGACGTTTTGTTTAACAAACGGCCAGAACAACTATCAGTACAGGAATTTATCAGTCTGACCAACCGGGTTGAACAGGCCTTGAAAGAGATTAGAGAAACAAGTGATGAAACCAAAAAATGATAATTAAAGATTTTAGGCGCGGATTGTGCGGATGAGCGCGTAGCTTTTAATCCGTGAAATCCGCGTAATCCGCGCCTAAAATTATCACGGCTTAGCCCGCTAAATTATCATTTTAAAAAGAGGAGAAAGATTATGGAGATGGACGAAGAATACATTGACAATGTCAAAAACCTCATAGAACAAAAGGACGCTGAGAACGTCAAAGCACTCCTTATAGACCTGCACCCTGCGGATATTGCCGAACTGTGCAATGACCTGAGTCCTGAGGAAGCACGTTTCGTATACCGCTTACTGGATAACGAAACGGCGGCAGACGTGTTGATGGAAATGGATGAAGATGTCCGTAAAGAATTCCTGGAAATACTCCCGTCGGAAACCATTGCCAAACGCTTTGTGGACTACATGGATACGGATGATGCCGTAGACCTGATGCGTGAGCTGGATGAAGAGAAACAGGAAGAAATTCTTTCTCACATTGAAGACATCGAACAGGCAGGAGACATCGTAGACCTGTTGAAGTACGACGAAGACACCGCTGGTGGTTTGATGGGTACTGAAATGGTGGTCGTAAACGAGAACTGGAGTATGCCGGAGTGCCTGAAAGAGATGCGCCAGCAAGCTGAGCAGTTGGATGAGATCTATTATGTCTATGTCATCGACGACGAAAACCGCCTGCAAGGAGTGTTTCCACTGAAAAAGATGATTACCTCCCCTTCTGTATCCAAGGTTAAACACGTGATGAGGAAAGACCCCATTTCTGTACGCGTAGACACATCTGTGGACGATGTGGTACAGACCATTGAGAAATATGACTTGGTAGCCGTTCCTGTTATCGACAGTATCGGACGGCTTGTGGGGCAAATCACCGTAGACGACGTCATGGATGAAGTTCGTGAGCAATCGGAACGTGATTACCAGTTGGCATCCGGTCTTTCCCAGGATGTGGAAACGGATGATAATGTAATGCGCCAGACCAGTGCCCGCTTGCCATGGCTTATTATCGGTATGCTGGGTGGTATCGGCAATTCCATGATTTTAGGTAATTTCGATGCTACTTTCGCAGCCCATCCCGAGATGGCACTCTACATCCCGCTGATCGGTGGTACAGGCGGAAACGTGGGAACACAATCTTCGGCTATCATCGTACAGGGCCTTGCCAACAACTCGCTGGATGCAAAAGATACTTTCAAGCAAATTACCAAGGAATCCGTAGTGGCCCTTATCAACGCTACTATTATTTCCTTATTAGTATATATATATAATTTTGTCCGGTTCGGCGCAACTGCCACCGTCACCTATTCCGTTTCTATCAGCCTGTTTGCAGTAGTGATGTTCGCATCTATCTTCGGCACACTGGTACCTATGACACTGGAAAAGTTGAAGGTAGACCCAGCCATCGCTACCGGTCCGTTTATTGCGATTACCAATGATATTATAGGCATGATGTTATATATGGGAATTACCGTACTTCTATCCTAAAACAAGAAAAATGAAAAAAAACTAAGGAAAAAAGTATGAAGTAATTGTTTTATTTCATTAATTTGTGACCTAATGTAACCCGAACGGGTAAAACCGTTTTTTAAAATGTATGTACAATGATGGACACTCATGACACTAATCTCCCCGAAAAGGCGGTGGAATTAGAAGAAGAAAAGAA
>OGEP01000998.1_pt1 | contig 34374 bp, 22 predicted proteins | sample 1570721 | NCBI WGS metagenome assembly OGEP01 (sample SAMEA2582131, study PRJEB24529) | metagenome | biome: Human gut stool | place: China | collected 2011 | reverse complement strand
TCCGGGCTTTGCGCATAAAAAAAGGTTGTGCCAGCATTTTGACACAACCTCTTTTCTTTTTTTGAGTGTTGTTATTATTCTGCCGGGTGAATTGCTTCAGACGGACAAACATCAGCACAAGTACCACAATCTGTGCAAGTTTCAGGGTCGATAGCGTAGATATCACCTTCTGAGATAGCTCCTACCGGACATTCGTCAATACAAGTACCACAAGCAACACAACTGTCATTAATTACGTAAGCCATTTTCTTTAGATTTTAAATTATTAGTACTAATTAGTTCGGCAAAAATAATGGTTTTCTTGATTAGTTGTTATCAAACCTGTTTAAATTCCCTTAATTTGTACCTTGTCTAAATAATAGTGGGGAGAAAACTGAAGGATAATGCAATAAAATGTCACTTTCAGCGTTTTAAGGATGTGAAGCGCATTTGTCTGATAATCCTTACTTTACTCCTTGCTTTTGGTGCTTCGGCACAGAAGCGGAAGGTGCAGAACCGTCCGTATATCGATCAACGGAGGTGGCACTATGGTTTTTTGGCAGGTATCCATGTGCAGGACTATAAATTGGTGAATACCGGATATGTGACGGAAGATGGTCAGAGCTGGTTTGCCGATGTGCCTGAATATTCTCCCGGATTTACGGTCGGAGTATTGGGCGAACTTTATTTGAATCAGTTTCTTTCCTTGCGTCTCGTCCCGACATTACATTTCGGGGATAAGAAAGTAGTATTCCGCGAGCAAGCTAGTGGTGAAGAACATTCGCAGTCGATGAAATCCGCCTATCTTTCTGTACCGGTAGATTTGAAGTTTTCTGCTGAACGTTTTAATAATTACCGTCCTTATCTGGTGGCAGGTATTGCTCCTACGTATGATTTCAGTGTGAAGAAGCAGGGGACCTTATTGGTAAAGCCTTTCGATTGTTATGTAGAAGTGGGGTTGGGGTGTGATTTTTATCTGCCTTATTTCAAGTTAATCCCGGAACTGAAGTTCTGTTTCGGACTGGCAAATCTTATTAAGAAAGACCGTAAAGATCTTACGGACCAATCATTATTGAAGTTCACGCAGTCAGTCGACAAAATTACTTCCCGAATGATTGTACTCACTTTTTATTTTGAATAAGATTCACCACAGAGTAGCAATACTAAAAGTGATGGGATAGCCATTCTCGGCACTTTCACTTACCATAAAGCTGCCACCAAAATGTTCAAATAACAATTGATTGATTTTTAGCCGTATGGAAACTTGCTGGGAGGCGAATGCAGGATCAACTAACGGGCTGTTTATGATACGGAATGTCAGTAACTGATTTTCTTCGTCTTTGCTCAGTTGCATCTTCACTTCACGATCAGTATCGTTGGGTACAGGATAAATCAGCATACTCAATACAGCTTGGTTGAAGCGGTTGGCGTCCATTCTAAGCATCTGGTGTTCCACATCACTTTCCAGTTCGGCATGTATATGTCCGTTACTGTCTCTCCGGGCCATATATATAAGGTCGTTGCATATTTCCCGCATTTCGCAATCCTGTATCTGGAATTTCATCATTTTAGCTTCCAGGCGTGAGAGGTCGAGTACGTCGTTCACCAGTTGAATCAAATCAGTAGAATTTGCCTGAATAATTTCAGAATACTCCAGTTTTTCTTTATCATCCAATCCCATATCAGTAGAGAGCAACTGTGAAAAACCTACCACATTATTCAGTGGAATACGGATATTGTAACTCATGTTTGCAAGGAAGCGGCTCTTTACTTCATTCGCTTCCTCAGCTATTTCACTCAGACGGGCCACTTCTTTCTCGTCTTTCTGCAACCTTTTTCTGCTGAAGTACATGTGGATAACGAAAGCGATCAGTGCCAGCAGGGCAATCCCAATAACGATCAATACAAAATAATGTATCTTTTCTTGTTGCTGTTCTCGTTTCAGCACCAGCTTATCCATATTGTACAAGCTCTGTATTTGCTCCATTTGCGCGTTCGACAACCCTCGGTATAGAGAGTCCTTATCACGCATTACTTTCCTGTAGATGTTGATAGCAACCTCCGGATGCCCCATATCCACTAGAATATCTGCTTTCATAGCCATATATAGTATGGCATCCGGGAAAGACATCTGAAGTGTTAGGGTAATGGCATTATCCAATGACTCCAAGGCTTTTTCGTATTCTTTTCGGGCACTATAATATTCTGCATAAGCTTGCAGACGGGATACTCTGTACGGCAGGAAGGTGTTAGGGGTATCATATTCATCTGCTTTTTGCAGGTGTTCCCAGGCTTTCTTGGGGTTTCCCGTGCGGACGTAGTAAAGGGCGTATTGAGTTTCCATTCCCATATATAGGGCTGAGTATGCATTCTTGAGTGCCGGTGTGGCGGTTATTAAGTCTTGTATCGCTACTTTCATCTGTTCCAGCGAAGCATACATTTTTTCATTATTATGCAGGAATGAATAAGCCAGCACAGCCTTCGACAACAGATTTATTTTATCCATAGGTCTGTCTTGCGGACTCATTAGATGGAATGCTTCTTCCAAGGCCTTTGCTCCATCTTCGTAACGTAGTGTGGCAATGTAGCTGGTCATGAGGCATAGACAGGCTTCCCGCATACCATTGCTGTCATTCAGTTTTTTAGCTTTATCATACATGATGTTCGCTTCATGGATGGCAAGTTCTATCTGTTGGTTGATTGTATACATTTCAATCTGTAACTTCTTGGCTTTGAAGTAATCATTGTAATAATTATGCTTCTCTGCCAGAACTTCCATTCTGTTCATCCACTGCGTTACGCGTTTCAGATCCAGTTTATTGAAAAAGTAGATGATATGCTCATAGGTAGCAAGACTCTGATAACGGAGGTTGTTTTGCTCCGTAGCCTCTTTCAGCAATTTATTCTCATAATAGAGGAATACCGGTGTCTGCTGGTCCAGGCGGGCGATGTCATGCAGTACATCCAGGCGCATAGAGTCGTGCGGCGCAGTGACGTAAATGCGCAATAGGCTGTCTTTAACGGCGCTATTTTGGGTATTGGCGGTGAATAAAATTCCAGTGCCTAATGCCAGTGCTATAATCAGACGCTTTATCATGCGCGACCCTCCTTTTTTTGTGTGCCTTTTGTCTGGCGTATGGGGTGTGTAAATAAGAAACGGGAACCTTCGTCATAGTCCGGATCAATCCATATCCTGCCTCCTATATGCTCTATAATTAGCTGGCAGATAGACAATCCGAGTCCGCTTCCTTGTGCGTTCTCATCCAACTTTTCGAAACGTTGAAATATATGAGCTTGTTTTTCTTTCGGGATACCACAACCGGTGTCTGTAACGGAGAATAGAGCCATGTCATCCGATTCTTTTTCCAGTTTCAGTGTGATGGCACCTTCTGCTGTGAACTTAGTTGCATTTATCAGCAGGTTTATCAATACTTGCTGTAACCGAGAATCATCTGTTTCTATTTTCAATTCTTCCAGTGAGGTTACAAACAGCAGTTCCGCCTGTGTTTGTTTTACTTTGCCCACTGTGTCAGTAACATTTCTACAGGTAGCTACTGCATCATGTTCTCCAATGGAGAACTGCATCTTACCGAATTCCAGGCTCGACAGGTCAATCACATCATTTATTAGCTTCAATAGAAGTTCAGAGTTCTGTTGAATAATCTCAGTACATTGTAGTCGGGTGGCGTCATCCAACCCTTCTTCGGTCAGCAGTGCAGAAAAACCGGATAAAGCATTGAGGGGAGTACGTATCTCATGGCTCATATTCGATAAGAATACACTTTTTGCGCGCGTTGCACTCTCTGCGTTCCACCGGGACTGTTCCAGATTTTTCTTGGATAGTGCCACTTTCTTTTTCTGTTTTCTTTGCCATACGGCTAACATGGAGATGAAAGCCAATAATCCAAGTCCGATGAAGATGGAAGCAAGTACAATTCTGTTTTCCTGTGCTTTATTCCCCAGTTTCAGTTCATCTATCTGATAGGTTGCTTTCAATGCATTTATCTGGCGGATGTAACTTTTCGAAGCGAGGGTGTCAGTAACGGTATATAACTCCTGATATATCCGGCAAGCCTCATCAAAGCGCCCCAGTAATTTATACAAATATATCTTTTCGGCAGAAATCGAGCGATACTCCAGGGAACGTTTGTTGCCGGAAACCAGTTCGAGCAGTTTATTGTAAAGGGCAAGTGCTTCGTCTGCTTTTTGCTTGTCATGATCATCTGCTGCCAATGCACGGTAGCAGGCGGCTGTATAATAGTCGATGGAGAACCCATGAGCCGGTTCGTGAGTATGGTTTTGGTATATGGAATCTGCCTTTTGCAGATATCGGAGCGCAGTTTGCTGATCTCCCGAGGAAATATAGTAAGTAGCATTTTCTATGAGTATAGGAATGGCGAGCGGATGTTCGGGCTGCTGTTCCAGAAGCTGGTTCAGGGGATTTACATACGTCATGGCCTCTTCCAGTCGGTTCATCTGTTGCAAAAGAGTGGAGATTTTCACCAGGAGCCGATAAGTTTGCGGATTATTCGGGGATAAGTGGTGCAGGGCATCCAGATAGGAACTTAACGCCTTGTCCTGTATGTAAGAGGCAGTATATGCCTGACCGATGGCTTGATTGGCAAGGGCAATACCGAAGTTGGAGTTCATATCTTTGGCACTTTCGTACATATACCGTGCCCAGTCTACTGCCAGACTGAGGTCGCCTCGCATGATGTATGCACTTACTTGCCATAACAGTAAGGTGAAATAGGATTCTTCTGTCCGGGGAAATTTCAGAGTAGGAGCCAGTTGATTTGTCCAGGAGATAATGCTGTCTATCGGTGTGTTGGCATCATAAGGAATTTCTCTGCTGATAAGTGATTGCAATGCAGACAAGTGTTCATTGTCTGTACGAGTAGCGTATGTTCTCGTCGCAAAGGAAAAGAGCAAAATAGTAGCCACTGCCGATATAATAGCAATCTTTCTCAAAGTAGAAGATATTTTATTTAGATTATTCGCAAATGTAGTGATAAAACTAAAAAAACAAAATTATTTGTTGAATAAATAATGCAATCTTTTACTTATAATTATCAATATAGTTCCAGACCGAACTCATCTTTCAGTTGTAGCAGTGCATTGTTCTTTTGGGCCATCAGTTGAAATTTCTCTACACGACTGTAAGCACGTACCTTTTCAGTGGGGGCACTGACACGGACGGTCATGGTGGCTTTACTGTTTCTTAGGCGTTTACGTAAGTAACCTTGCAAGGTAGGAATCAGATCGGTAAACTCCTTGGCTGCAATGTCATTTTCTACAACAACTTCGAAAGTGGTCGCATCCAGCATGGTCAGGCGGATTACTTGCATACGTTTGGCAAGAGCAGTCTGTTCCTGTGGCAAGCGGCCGGCATATTCCTGCCAATAGTAGTTCACGTCCTTTTCGTTGAAGATGAAATCTTCTTCGGGTTGTGCATTCTGCTGAACGGTGGAAACAGTACGTTTCTGTTGCTCTTCGTCTGCCCGCGGATGCTTGATGGAAACACCCAGACCGGACATTTTCATGACCGGTATTTTCTTTTCCTCTTTTCCTTGCGCCATCAATACGGCAGTAGGAGTGGGGCGCATGGTCTTCTGCGAGCTAAAAGCTTGCTGAACTTCCGGCGAGAGAGGGGCAGTCTGGGCTGCGGGAGCTTGTTGTACAGGTCGGGGCTGTGCCGGAGCAGCGGTTGTAGCCTGCTGTTGGGGCATAGCATTTGCGGCCTGTGGCTGCTGAGCGGCGGCAGGCTGCGAGAATATGGGTTTGATAGATTGTTTAGGGCCACGCCCACCGCCTGCATCGTCCCCCTCGGCGGTAAGCTGGGCTACCTGAATCAGAGTCAGTTCCACCAGCAGGCGCTTATTTTTGCTGGCACGGTAGTTCAGATCACAATCGTTGCAGAGCTTCATAGCCCGGTAAAGGAAGGGCAACGGGCACTTCTGTGCCTGAGACTGGTAACGTTCGCGAATGCTGGCACCTACTTCGAGCAATGCCAGTGTGGCGGGGTCTTTGCTTACCAACAGGTCGCGGAAGTGAGAAGACAGTCCTGTTACAAAATGACTGGCATCGAATCCTTTATTCAGCACATCGTTTAGCAGCAGTAAAGCATCGCTGACCTGGTTTGCCAGAAAATGATCTGTCAGTCGGAAATAATATTCGTAGTCCAGTACATTCAAGTTCTCGATTACGCTCTTATAGCTGATGTGTCCGCCGGTAAAGCTGACCACTTGGTCGAAGATAGACAAGGCATCACGCATACCACCATCAGCTTTCAGGGCAATCACATTCAGTGCTTCCGGTTCGGCGGTAATTCCTTCCTTCGACGCTACGTATGCCAGATGAACAACGGTGTCTTCCACACCGATACGGTTAAAATCATAGATTTGGCAGCGGGAAAGGATGGTTGGCAAAATCTTATGCTTCTCCGTAGTAGCCAGAATGAAGATGGCGTGGCGAGGCGGTTCTTCCAGCGTTTTCAGGAAAGCATTGAAAGCCGAGGCAGACAACATGTGTACCTCATCGATGATATATACCTTATATTTACCTATCTGGGGCGGAATGCGTACCTGCTCTACCAGCTGGCGGATATCGTCTACGGAGTTGTTGGACGCGGCATCCAGTTCATGAATATTGTATGAGCGCTGTTCGTTGAATGCCGTACATGATTCGCATTGGTTACACGCTTCTCCATCAGCCGTGGGAGTCATACAGTTGATGGTCTTGGCGAAAATACGGGCGCAAGTGGTTTTTCCCACGCCGCGCGGACCGCAGAACAGGTAAGCATGTGCCAGTTTGCCGGTGGCAATGGCATTCTTCAGCGTAGTGGTCAGGGCACGTTGTCCCACTACCGACTCAAAGGTGGTAGGGCGGTATTTTCGTGCCGATACGATATAGTTTTCCATGATTTGGGATATTCTTGTCCGTTACAATTTGTGCAAATGTACACAAAAAAAAGGAATTTCTCAGTTATTCCTCTTATCTTTGTAGGCGAAGAATCTCTCCCGGGCTTCTTTAATTATTAAATCTTTCATTCTTTAATTTGTTTATCAATGGATAAATTAGCGACACTTTGGGCCTTTGTCTGCAGGCGTAAATACCTGATTACGCTTGTGGTGTTTGTGGTTATTGTCGGTTTTCTGGACGAGAATAGCATTGTGCGCCGCATGGGCTATGCGAATGAAATCAGCCGTTTGAATAATGAGATAGAGAAATACCGGGCAGAATATGAAGAGAACACAGAGCGGTTGAACGAACTGGCTGTGGACTCCGGTGCCATCGAACGCATAGCGCGTGAGAAGTACCTGATGAAGAAACCGAATGAGGATATTTACGTATTTGAAGAAGACATCGAAAAATGAAATCCCTGATACCTGCTTTGTTTACTGTAGGCGCTTTGATGGTGCTGTTTGGTGCTGCCGTCTATATTACCGGTTGGGAGCCTGCTCCCTATGTTTATACGATTGGTGCCACTATGGTAGCGTTGGCACAGATCAATTCACCTTCCAAGAGCAATAGAGCCAATGTGAAGCGCCTTCGTCGCCAACAAATATTTGGTGCGTTGCTGTTGGTACTTACGGGTGCATTTATGTTCTTTACTCATGGAAACGAATGGATTGTATGTCTGACGGTTGCTGCCATACTGGAGTTGTACACGGCTATCCGTATTCCACAGGAAGAGGCGAAAGAATAACGCTAAAACGTAAATCCTATCCCGATATAGTATCCTAACTTCTTTGACTGATTGGAATAGTTGAGTTCCGCCTCGATAGGTCCTATGATACTATTGTAGCAGTACCCTATACTGCCGCCCGCCAATCCGTGTGTATTTGTTCCGCCAAACAGATTTTCTATCTTGTTGGCTGTCCGTCCATAACTGCCCCGAACTACGATATACTGATTCTTGTAAGTTCTTGCCCTGACTCCCAACATTCCTGTCAAGATGGCATCCGGACTCATTTCGATGTGATTGATACCTGTGAAAGGGATCTGTTGTTCCATATACCGTCCCGGCACATTACCGCCCACGAAGTTAGATATGGCTAATGACTGCGTATTCTTCCCAACTACCCTTCCATACACCGATGGCATGATGGTGAATACCCGGTTTGGTGAGAAATATCCGCTCCAATGAGTTTGGAATACGGACACGGGACTGTTCGAACCATACGTTACCATGTTATCTGTATAGAGCCTGTACGCTGCTTCCCATTCCATTCCTTGAGTAGAGAATCGCTGATTATTCAGACTATTGTACATGATACTCGCCTGATAACTGAGCAAAGCCTTGTCACTGGATCTTGTAATGGAAACGTCCGGTCCCGAGGGCCAGTCATGGTAATTGAATTTCTCGAAGTGGATTCCCGCCTTGACAAGCATTTTATACCAGCTCTTTGTGAATCCGACCCAAGCCATGTGATGCACGTAGGTCAGATTCATCAGTCGCTTACCTTCTTCGTAAAGATTAAAATCATTGTATCCTATCTGATATCCTGTATTTATATCCCAGCTTTTTTGTGGTGAGTAAGTATATTCAAGCCTCCCAAAGGTCCGCTTTCCTAACCGGGTAGTGAGGCTTAACTGCGATTTCTTCTGTGCTCCGAAATAACCCCTCGCATTCAATAACAATACTGCCAGTTCTTCATTATCAAACCGTCCTCCAATATTTATAGTATTGACTGGTTTTTCATGGGGAGTGATTTGTGCTACGGAAGGTATCGTATCCAGCATAGCCCGTGTTGGTATTTTGAACGGTCCGGGATATTCCGCCCGGTAATTCGTACGGATACCTATTTCTTTTTTCAGTGCAATCAGCTTGTCCCAGTCTTTCATGGCGGCTTCTTTACCTCTGCGCATCAGGGTATCCAGTGCCTCGTGGTTGAAACTTGCCGCTGAATAACCGTCTACATCTACCTGAATATGGATGTTGCTGTCCTTCACATTTTTCCTGTAACTCTCTTCTCCCACCAGATTCAGAATTTGCCCGAGTACATTCGACATGCTTGTCAGCTCATCCGCTTTCATTAACGGATTTTGTACATCGACTCCGATAATAATTTCCGCTCCCATTTGCCGGGCAATGTCTACGGGATAATTATCCGTCAGTCCGCCGTCCACCAATACCATGCCATTGAGATAAACAGGGGCGAATACTCCCGGAATGGACATACTGGCGCGCATGGCAGTTGCCAGAATACCGTTGTGGAAAACGACTTTGCTGCCATTCACGATGTTATCCGATACACAGGCGAATGGAATAGGCATTCGGTTGAAAGAAATGGAGTCGTGATATCCAACTGTCAGTTCGGAGAGTAGCCGGGAGATATTTCTTCCTTTTATAATTCCGGCATCGGATACATGTGCCGATTTCCCTGCAATTGGTACAGACAGCAGGTATTGTTCTTCTCTTAGCTTCTCGCTCAACAGTGTAGTTTCCGGATCAAGAGCATCGGAAAGCAGATATTTCCAGTCCTGTGCATCGACAATGCTGTCCAGTTGTTGCGGGGTGTAACCAATGGAGTATAGGCCGCCCACGATGGCGCCCATACTAGTGCCCACTACGTAGTCTATCGGAATACCGGCTTCCTCTATCACTTTCAGTGCTCCAATGTGCGCTACTCCTTTAGCGCCGCCGCCACTCAATACTATTCCCACTTTCTTACGGTTCTGTGCTCCGAGCGTACAGGCAGAAAACAATACTATAATTAATAAGGACAAGGATTTATATTTCATAATCGGGAGATTGTTACTAATCGTTCAGAGTAAGTAACAAATAAAGTGGGCAAATGGATTCAATAAAAGCAGTTTTACTTCATAACGGTATAGGAATGAATAAGACTCACCACAGATTACACTGATTCACACAGATTTATTAATCTAATAATCAGTAAAATAGAATCTGTGTCAATCTGTGTAATCTGTGGTGAATTAATTCATAACCCTACAGAAATGAAAATTATTCCTCTTTTGTGCTCCGATAGCGAATGGGTGATGTCCCCAGGTGTCCTTTTACATATTTCCCGAAGAAAGATTGATTTGGGAAGTTGAATTCTTCCGCAATCTCTTTGATAGACTTGTCCGAATGCTTCAGTCGGTATTTGATGTGCTCTATCGCAGTCTCATTTATCAAATCCAGAGGAGCCCTCCCGCATGCTTGTTTGATGACCTTCGAAAAGTGTTTTGGCGTATAGCAAAGTGCATCGGCAAAGTAAGTCACTGAACGATGCATACCATTGTCTTTCGACAACAGTTCCATGAATTTCCGTAGAATATGGTCAGCCTGCTTGATGCCCTCTTTCGATAGTTTGGCTTTCTCCGAATCGGCGATTTCTTTGTTGAGGTAACCCATCATCTCGCAAAAGATAGCGGCAAACAGATGCTGCACCACCGCTTTATGATAACAATGGGGTTCATCGTTAATTTTTGCCAGGATTAAGTCTCCATAGTGTTTAAAAATGCTGTTGTCATTTTCCCTGTTAATGGATTTCACCGGATTGTTGTGGATATGGATGGCAGTGTCCCACGTATCTTTTTCTACTTTGAGGATACGTTGCAGGAATCGGGTGGAGAATCCAGCAAGCCTTACTTTATATTTAGGGCTCATCATTGTGTGTCCGATAATGGTGTTGGGAAGGCCGAGCAGTAAGTCGCCCGGCTGTAGCTGGTAGGTCCGATTGTTGATATCCAGTTGTATGCACCCTTCTATACAAACGGCAATAAGGAAACACTCCAATCTGACAACCTCATTACTATAAGGTATTCCATCCAGACTGTTGACTATCGCAAAGTCATCATCTATATAGTCAAGAATATGCTGACTGTTCTTAAAGTCTTCTATGGTTACGGTCTTAATGTTCTCTTTTTCCATATTATTTCATTTTTCTTTTTGCAAAGTTGGTAAATTATGGGGAAAACAGGATGTCCTATTATCCTTTAATATTGTTCTATATGATGCTTATTGATAATTAGTTAGCTTTAAAAGTGACGAATAACGAAAATGGGACATTCTTGGGGGAAAATTGATCACTATGGCTTTGTTCCTTTCTCCTACATTTGTCCCAGTTTTAATAAAAAGACAATTAGAGTAAGTATGATTACAGTGAACAAAAAATGGTTACGGCTGATAGGGATTGTCGGTTGTACAGTGTGGATGGCATCTTGCAAACAGGCAACGGATGCGGGAGTGAAACCTTCTTTTGCAATAATGGAAGTAAAAGCGGCGGATAAAGAACTTTCCACTTCGTATTCGGCCACTATCCGTGGGCGGCAGGATATTGATATCTATCCGCAAGTATCGGGTACTATCGAAAAACTTTGTGTGACTGAAGGACAGACGGTTCGCCGTGGACAGTTGCTTTTCGTTATCGATCAGATTCCCTACAGAGCTGCGCTCAAGACTGCCGTTGCCAATGTGGAAGCTGCACGTGCTGCAATGGCGACTGCCGAACTCACCTACAACAGCAATAAAGAGTTGTATGCACAGAAAGTAGTTTCAGAGTTCAGTCTGAAAACAGCTGAGAACACCTATCTCACTGCCAAAGCACAGCTGACGCAGGCCGAAGCCCAGGAAGTGAACGCACGCAACAATCTTTCCTATACTGAGGTGAAAAGTCCCAGTGACGGAGTAGTGGGGGCATTACCCTATCGCGTGGGTGCATTGGTAGGTGCCAACCTGCCGTATCCGTTGACTACGGTCAGTGACAATTCGGACATGTATGTCTATTTTTCCATGACTGAGAATCAGTTACTTGCCCTTACACGCCAGTATGGTAGCATGGATGAAGCTCTGAAAAATATGCCGGAAGTGGAACTGATACTGAATGATAATTCGGTATATAATAAGAAAGGTGTCATAGAATCCATTAGTGGAGTTATCGACCGTCAGACGGGTACTGTAATGGCACGTGTGGTATTTCCTAACGAATCACGCCTGCTTCATAGCGGAGCATCCGGTACGGTAGTGGTGCCCAGCATCTATAAGGATTGCATTGCCATTCCGCAGGGAGCCACTGTGCAGATGCAGGACAAAGTTGTGGTATATAAAGTAGTGGACGGCAAAGCAGTCTCTACACTGATCACTGTAGCCGGAATTAACGATGGGCGCGAATATGTGGTGCTCAGCGGATTACAATCCGGTGATGAAATTATATCGGAAGGTGCCGGATTAGTGCGTGAGGGCACACAAGTAAAATAAGAAGGGAGACAAATTATGAAAGGAAATGTATTTATAAAGCGGCCGGTGATGGCTATCTCCATCTCCGTGCTGATTCTGGTCATAGGGCTTATTTCGCTCCTTACGCTGCCGGTAGAGCAGTATCCGGATATTGCACCTCCCACAGTATATGTAAGTGCTCAGTATACGGGCGCTGATGCCGAGGCGGTAATGAACAGCGTCATCATGCCGCTGGAAGAGAGTATCAATGGTGTGGAGAATATGATGTATATCACTTCCACGGCATCTAACTCCGGCCTCGCTATTATACAGGTTTACTTTAAGCAAGGTACAGACCCTGATATGGCGGCAGTGAATGTGCAGAACCGTGTAGCTAAGGCACAGGGTTTGCTGCCGGCCGAGGTAACCAAAATCGGTGTAAGCACGCAGAAGCGTCAGACCAGCTTCCTCCAAATTGGTGCTTTGGTCTGCAATGACGGGCGTTATGATCAGACGTTCCTTGCCAATTATCTGGACATCAATGTACTACCTCAAATCAAACGCGTAGAGGGAGTAGGAGATGTAATGGAATTGGGAGATACATACAGTATGCGTATCTGGCTGAAACCGGAACGGATGGCACAATATGCCTTGGTTCCTTCGGATATTACTGCCGTGCTGGGTGAGCAGAACATTGAAGCTCCTACCGGTTCGCTGGGTGAGAGTTCGAAGAATGTCTTCCAGTTTACCATGAAGTATCGCGGACGATTGAAGAGTGTGGAGGAATTCCAGAATACCGTAATCCGTTCGCAGAGCGACGGTTCTGTGCTCCGCCTAAAGGATGTAGCCGATGTACAATTGGGTACGATGACTTATAGCTTCCGCAGTGAAATGGATAGCAAACCGGCTGTTCTTTACATGGTATTTCAGACGGCAGGCTCCAATGCAACCGCTGTGAATAAGGAAATTACTGCCCAGATGAAGCAGATGGAAAAGAGTCTGCCGGAGGGAACAGAGTTTGTCACGATGATGAGTTCCAACGACTTCCTTTTCGCTTCTATCCACAATGTGGTAGAAACATTAATCATCGCTATTATTCTGGTTATTCTGGTGGTGTATTTCTTCTTGCAGGACTTAAAGAGTACGCTCATTCCGTCCATATCCATCATAGTGTCGCTGGTAGGTACGTTTGCCTGCCTGGTGGCTGCGGGATTCAGTCTGAATATCCTGACATTGTTTGCACTGGTGCTTGCCATTGGTACGGTGGTGGACGATGCCATTGTGGTGGTGGAAGCGGTGCAGTCCAAATTTGATGCCGGATACAAATCTCCTTATCTTGCCACTAAAGATGCGATGGGTGATGTGACGATGGCTATCATCTCTTGTACCTGTGTATTCATGGCAGTGTTTATTCCTGTAACATTTATGGGAGGAACTTCCGGTGTATTCTATACACAGTTCGGTATCACGATGGCAACTGCCGTAGGTATTTCCATGATTTCGGCTTTGACGCTATGCCCGGCTTTGTGTGCTATCATGATGCGTCCGTCGGACGGGACCAAGAGTGCCAAGAGTATTAACGGACGGGTACGCGCAGCTTACAATGCCTCGTTCAACGCTGTGCTGGGTAAATATAAGAAAGGTGTGATGTTCTTCATCCGTCATCGCTGGATGGTGTGGGCTTCGTTGATAGCCGCTATCGCGTTGTTGGTTTATCTGATGAGCACTACCAAAACGGGACTTGTTCCTCAGGAAGACCAGGGTGTCATCATGGTGAACGTCAGTATCTCACCGGGAAGCACGCTTGATGAAACAACGAAGGTAATGGATAAACTGGAAGATATCCTCCGGGATACGCCTGAAATAGAACATTATGCCCGCGTAGCAGGCTATGGACTTATATCCGGTCAGGGAACTTCTTACGGTACAATCATTGTGCGCTTGAAGGACTGGAGCGAACGAAAAGGAAAGGATCATAGTTCGGATGCTGTGGTTGCCCGCCTCAATGGACAGTTTTATGGTATTAAGGAAGCGCAGATATTCAGTTTCCAGCCTGCTATGATTCCGGGGTATGGTATGGGTAACTCCCTCGAACTGAACCTTCAGGACAAGACGGGTGGCGATATGGAAACATTCTACCAGTCGGTAATGCAGTTCCTCGGCGCACTGAATCAGCGTCCGGAAGTAGCTATGGCTTACACGGCATATGCCATCAATTTCCCGCAGGTATCGGTAGAAGTAGATGCGGCTAAATGTAAGCGTGCCGGTATTTCTCCGGGAGCAGTGCTCGATGCATTGGGCAGCTATTGCGGTGGTGCGTACATATCTAACTATAACCAGTTCGGTAAAGTGTATCGTGTGATGATGCAGGCTTCGCCTGAATACCGCCTGGATGAGCAATCTCTGGACAATATGTTTGTACGGAATGGTACGGAAATGGCTCCGGTAAGTCAGTTTGTAACATTGAAGAAAGTGTTGGGACCGGAAACAACCAATCGTTTCAATCTGTATAGCTCTATCTCTGCCAATGTAAATCCTGCCGAAGGTTACTCTTCCGGTGAAGTGCAGAAGGTGATTGAAGAGGTGGCAGAACAGACTTTGCCTACGGGCTACGGATATGAATATGGTGGTATGGCACGTGAAGAAGCAAGTAGTGGTGGTGCACAGACTATTTTCATCTATGCCATTTGCATATTCCTTATCTATCTGATTCTGGCATGTCTTTACGAAAGTTTTTTTGTACCGTTTGCCGTTATTTTCTCCGTACCGTTCGGATTGATGGGATCATTCCTGTTTGCCAAGTTGCTCGGGCTGGAGAATAACATTTACCTGCAAACAGGTGTGATTATGTTGATTGGTTTGCTGGCCAAGACGGCTATCCTGATTACGGAATACGCCATAGAGCGTCGTCGTAAAGGAATGGGCATCGTGGAATCTGCCTACTCTGCCGCACAGGTTCGCTTGCGTCCTATCCTGATGACGGTGTTGACAATGATTTTCGGTATGCTTCCGTTGATGTTCTCCTCTGGTGCAGGTGCCAATGGTAACAGTTCGCTGGGTACGGGCGTTGTGGGTGGTATGCTTGTCGGTACACTGGCATTGCTCTTCGTTGTTCCCGTCTTCTACATTATCTTTGAATTCTTACAGGAGAAAATCCGTCCGCCGATGGAGGAAGAAGCAGACGTACAAGTGTTGCTTGAGAAGGAGAAGAGTGAAGCTGAACGGAATAATAAATAAATGAAAGAAAAGATGATGTATCAAGGTGACATATTTTGGGTAGAGCAGTTGATTGCATATTGCATTGCTGCCATTCTATGGTGCATTATTGATAAAATCAATTCTAGGAAACATATTAAAGATACTGAAGAATGAAAAAGCAAATCATCACATTAGCTGTCACCGGTCTGCTGCTGAGCGGTTGTGGCATCTATACTAAATACGAGCCCGTTACTTCCGTCCCCGACCAGCTTTATGGCGGGGAAGTAGTGACCGAAGACACCGTCAGTCTGGGTAATATGGATTGGCGGGAACTCTTCACCGATCCTTATCTGCAATCCCTCATTGAAGTGGGATTGCAGACCAATACTGATTATCTGTCTGCCCAGCTTCGTGTAGAGGAAGCACAAGCAACACTGATGTCTGCCAAACTTGCTTTCCTGCCTGCCTTTGCTCTTGCTCCGCAGGGAACCGTGAGCAGCTTCGATACGCAAAAGGCAACGCAAACTTATTCGTTGCCCGTCACTGCCAGTTGGGAGTTGGACGTCTTCGGCCGTATGCGCAATGCCAAGAAACAGTCGCAAGCTCTTTATGCTCAAAGTGAGGATTATCGTCAGGCTGTCCGTACCCAACTGATAGCCGGGATAGCCAATACCTATTATACGCTGCTGATGCTCGACGAACAACTTGCCATTTCCCGGCAAACGGAAGAAGCGTGGAAAGAAACCGTGGCGTCTACTCGTGCCTTGATGAATGCCGGAATGGCGAATGAATCGGCCGTATCGCAGATGGAGGCGACGTACTATCAGGTACAGGGCTCCGTGCTCGACTTGAGGAGGCAAATCAACCAGGCAGAGAACAGTCTTGCCCTTCTGTTGGCTGAAACACCCCGTCATTATGAACGTGGTAGTCTGGCACAGCAGCAGTTCCCCACCGACTTTTCGGTAGGTATTCCGGTGCAGATGCTTTCCGGTCGTCCCGATGTCCGCAGTGCCGAGCGTTCACTCGAAGCAGCGTTTTATGGTACCAATAAGGCCCGTTCGGCTTTCTATCCCTCCATTACTTTAAGTGGAAGTGCCGGCTGGACGAACTCTGCCGGAGTGATGATACTCAATCCGGGCAAGTTTCTGGCATCTGCTGTAGGATCGCTGACGCAACCGCTCTTCAACCGCGGACAGGTAGTTGCCCAGTATCGCATTGCCCGTGCACAGCAGGAAGAAGCCGCACTTGGCTTCCAGCAAACCTTGCTCAATGCAGGCAGCGAGGTGAACGATGCATTAACAGCTTATCAGACCAGTCAGGGCAAGAAACTTCTGTTGGATAAACAGGTTGCTTCTTTACAAACCGCCCTGAGAAGTACTTCCTTGCTGATGGAGCATGGCAATACCACTTATCTGGAAGTACTCACAGCCCGGCAGACATTGCTTAGCGCACAATTGTCGCAGACTGCTAATCATTTTACCGAAATACAAAGCTTAATTAACCTATTCCAAGCGTTGGGAGGCGGACAGAATTAAAACTGTATCATACTCTCTTTCTGTTACTTTACTTCTATGAAAGGAGAGCTGCCCGGAAGGTGTTCCGTGGCAGCTCTTTTCAGTATTCCTCTTTGTACTTACTTGGGGAACAGCCGAATTGTTTCTTGAATGAAGCTGTGAAGTAAGATTGACTGCAAAAGCCTGTAACATCTGCAATATATGTCAGTTTCTCATTCCCTTCTTTAATCATCTGGGCAGCCCGGTTCAGTTTGTAGGTCCGGAAGAAAGAGTTAGGACTCAATCCTGTCAGATCCTTGACTTTATAATAGAATTTGGAACGACTGATTGAGAAGATATTAAGGATTTCTCCTAAATCAATCTCTGCCTCACTTAAATGGGATTCCATGTATGAATATAATTTCTCCATGAAGATACCATCCTGCGATTGTAGTATAGGCTGTTCCTGGATATCTATTTGAGTAGATGAAGTAAGCACTTTGCGTATTTTCTCACGATTTAGAAGTGTTGATTTGATGAGTGCCGTTAAATATCGGGGCTCAAAAGGCTTCACTACATAAGCATCTGCACCTGCCGAAAGACCTTGTACCTGATGTCCCGACGAGCTTTGTGCGGTTAGCAATATGACAGGTAAATGGCATGTGGTTGCATCACTCTTTATTTTGTGGCAGAATTCATATCCATTCATGCCATGCATCAGGATGTCACTGATTATTAAATCCGGCTTTATATCGCCAATTTCTCCGATGGTTGTATTCGGATTTGTTCTGCATTCCACAACGTAATCTTTCAACAACAGTTTCATGAAATTGAGAATTTCCGTGTCGTCATCTACTACCAGGATTTTAGCAGCTTGGTCGTCATCCGGTTGATAGGGTGGGGATATCAAGTTCAGTTCTTCTTTTACATTTTCCTGTATTTTTGTTATAGCATTACTCCCTTTGGGAGAGTCGACCTGCTGATTGTTGTCATATAAAGCCGGATTCATAGGAATAATAAAGGTAAAAACAGAACCGTTGGGCGCATTGCTGCTGCATTTGATGAAGCCATGGTGCAACTCAACCAATGATTTTGCATAAAATAAGCCTATGCCGGTTCCCCATCCACTTTGGTAGTCAGGATGTTCAATCTGGTAAAAACGTTCAAAAACAGCTTTCTGCTTATCCTCGGGGATACCAATTCCCGTATCTGCGACTTTTATTTCCAACCATTCATCCGACTTAACTTTCATACTCATGGGAAATTCTGCATGGGCTATATCCTGGGTAATGACCTGTATTCCGATAGATATGTTTCCTTCCTCCGGGGAGTATTTCAACGCATTTGAAAGTATGTTAGTCAATATCTTGTCGAATTTGTCATCATCCAGTAAGAGATTGATTGTTTCGGACTGAATGGAACGCCGGACATTTATTTTCTTTTGCTGGAACCCTACAATAAAGCGATCTGCGCAGGCATTGAATAGGGGAATGACATTGGTTTTTGATACTTTCAGTCTTAAGATGCCATTCTCCATTTTATTGAAATCCAGTAGTTGATTGATTAGTTTAAGCATACGTTCGGTATTATGTCTGATTACCTGAAAAAGACTGGACGAACTTAGGCTGTCTTTCGGATTCTCTTCAAGCGTCCGGAATGCTCCGTATATCATGGTCAATGGAGTTCGGAACTCATGAGAGATATTTGTGAAATACTTGATGTTCATCATGTTGGCATACTTCTCCTGTTCACGTTGGACTGTTATTTTTCGTATCTGATTCCTGTTCTGCCTAATACGGCGGTAGATCCTCCATCCGGTATATAAGCAGATCAACAGACATAAAGGGTATACTCCGAATAATAACCACTTCTGGGCCCAGGGAGCAGGCTCTACGAATACGTCAACTGTTTTTGCATCAATCACATCTCCATTTTCATTGATTGCTCTTATTTGCAAAACATAGTGTCCCGCAGGAATATGCGAATAGTAAGCATAATCTTCATTTTCCAGGGAATGCCATTGCTGGTCTAAACCTTCCAGATAGAACTCCGTTTTGTATTTATTCAGGTTTCCATAATCTAATGTTGTATAATAAAAGTATACTCCGCTATTGTTATTGGTAAGGCAAACCTGAGCAATGCTATCTCCTTGCATTTTAACTCTCTTATGCTCATATGGCTTCAATAGCTGTTCGTTAGAAGAAATATATTCGATTTTAATCTTGCAGGTTTCGTATGGTTTTATCTCTTTAGGGTCGAATAGGGTGAGCCCTTTGGTTCCTCCAAATATCAACTCGTCACCCTGCCCATGAATTGCACACATGGGAACATAGGAATCATTCATAATTCCATCTTCTTTGTAATATGAGATAAACCGTTTGTTGGCTGTGTCGAAGCGTATTAAGCCATGTAAGGTTCCTATCCATATATTCTGTTGGCAGTCTTCTATTACACTGCACATCTGCCCGCAGATGTTGGTGTCATTATAGAAACTTATTTTTTTCGAGGTCAGGTCGATGTGCATTAATCCCTGTCCGTATGAAACTCCCCATGCATTGCCGGTGTGGTCAATCATCAGATCCATACATACGATTCCTGTGCTCCGGGAACGGGGAATTTCTATTTCCTCTATTGTCATCTTATTGGAATCTACTATATAAATGTTACCTGCGTATGTACTGACAATAATGCTGTTAGAATCTATTTTTCTGATAGTGTTCACAATTCCTATATTTTCCTTTATAGCAACAGGTGTTTCCGCTCCTTTGCTGAGATAATATAGATTATGATTGCTCTCGAACCATATATTTCCTGTACCGTCTTCTCCTACCGTATAGCAGTAATAAGGATAGATTTTCAGACTTTCAATCTTATTTTCATCATAAACTTTACATTTTATCAGATTGCGGTTGGTTACCAGCCATAGCAAGTTTTCGCTGTCGACAAAGCACTGGTCTATTTCTTCTTTAGAAATAAAAGAAGAGATATCTAATCGGAAGATGCGCTGATCAGCCAGTACATGATAGAGTTCACTGTGAGATACTATTATATAGTAATCATTATTTGTTCCTCTGAAAATATTGGTGATATCCTTGTTACGGAAAAACTCGATGGTTTCAGTCTCTTTTTTAAATCGCGATTGCTGATGATATAATACTTGGTACCCATCTCTTTCGGACCCTATCCAGACATTCTGGTGGGAATCAACATATACAGTTGAAATATCATCCAATGGTATGTGGAAGGGAAAGTCTGTATGGTTTTGGTCGATGATTGTCATTTTTACAGTATCCCATAGATAGAGTTGATTGTTTTTGGCATATAGTAGCATAGAGGAACTGTTATAAGGAGTAACTCTTTTGATATGCTTATTCTTCAGCACCATAGAAACGCGTTCAATGGAATCATTGATTACCCGGCGGAAAGTATTAGGATCTATAATGAATATTCCCTGGGAAGTATGGTAGAACAGGTCCCCATTTGGAAGTAATCCGGCTACATCCGAAAGGTCATCTATCCGGATGGATTTAATCAGACTAAAATCTTTAATGGAGTGACAACAGGCTTCTCCGTCTCTCCATATCCAGAGGTTATCATTACGGTCGGCTAATGGTAAGAAGCCGGAAAGCCGTTTAGTACATATTTTATTCCGCGCATCATACTCATAGATATTGGTGCCGACATCTGAGATGCTGAGAAAGATTCTTCCATCGCTTGTTTCTGTAATCCCGTTGGAGTAGGGGTATACTCCTTCTTTAAAGATAGTTTGAAAACTTCCGTCATTGTTGTAGACCGAAGTCCCGAATTCTGTCAGTACGAATAGTTGTCCCCTGGAAGAACAATACATCTTCAGGACTGCGTCATTACATAAGCTGGTTGTATCTTCTGTGCTTCTGTAGTGATAATAGCGCTTTCCGTTGTATTGGTAAACTCCACCTGGGGTACCAATCCAGATGTATCCTTGTTTGTCTTCAACAATATCTTTAATCTGATTATAACCGATCTGGGGTTGGCGGGTGATTGCAACATCCTTTTGTCCCCGTTCGTCAATGCTGTTGTGACAAGACAGAAAAAGAATACATCCCAAAATATGGGATAGAATTTTCATTTTCATAGTATACAAATATTTGAGGCAAAGTTACAATATATGGTGAGTTAAGCAAAAGAAATATGCCCAATTGGATTTTGATTATACTCATTCGGACTGTGATTACAGATATGTGGACCTTGGTTATAGAGGTTTGGAGAATGGTTACAGTGATATATCAGATATGCATATAACTTTGCCAACAGAAAAATTAAATGCAGAATGTGCGATAATAGAAACTTTTTTTTTAACCTTATTATTATGATGAACTTGAAAACAAGAACCCTGAAACAGAAACTGGCAATGCTGGTTATAATGTGTCTTTTGAGTATGACGGATACGTGGGCACAATTCAGTTCTTCTCCGGATGTGGAAGTGAAAAATAATTCGTTTTATATTGATGGGAAGAAATTCTTCATTAAAGGTATCGGCTATGAAATTGGAGCATTGCCGGGGGAACTACCGAATGAAAGAAAATTCAATCCCGACCAGTTACATTTCGATATCCGGCGTATTTTATCCGGTGGATTTAATACTATTCGTACCTGGGCTGCGTTTACAGAACAGGAACTGGAAGTTCTTCGGCAATATGATATAAAAATAATTATGGGTATCTGGATTGATCCGGCTGGTGACTTTTCAAATACACAATTCGTCGATAATGCTAAAACGATAGTTAATGATGTGTTGAGTTATTCCAAGAATTACAATAATATAATAGGCTATTTAATCATGAATGAACCCCATCCCACGGCAGTTCTGGGAGCTGGGTATCAACATACTGTGAATCTATGGACGGAGCTGGTCAATATCATTCATTCGCAACACCCCAACCGTCCTGTCAGTATAGCCAATACTCCGAATGGTACTTATATTCACCCGCATATATTCGATTTCAGTGCATATAATGTATATATCTATAATCCGGTCACGGTTAATTATCTTCATGGTTATAGAAACCATATTGATTATCTGCAACAACTTAACTCATCGGATCATCCGTTGATAATAACCGAATATGGACTGTCCGTTTCGCCTACTGGTCCGGGCGGTTGGGGATATGGTGGTAATAGTTTGTCCGAACAGGAGTCGGGAGATGTATATATGTATAAGTCTTTGGTTGATGGCGGGGCAAATGGTGCCTGTATATTCAATTATAGTGATGGCTGGTGGAAAGCTGATGATGAATTTGTGCATAGTGATTTACCGGAAGAATGGTTTGGATTGATTGAATATAGCAGTTTGTCGGATAAGCAGGGGCATGAACGCCCGGTTTGGAAAGCTATACGGGATTTCCAGTCCGCAATCATTGCACAGCCGAGATCAGAGGAAATATATATAGATAAAGTTCCTGTTGAGATATTCTTCAATGATACAATTAAAAAAATCAAGGTTTTACTGGAGGATAAATTGATTTATCAAAGAGATATGACAGATGACTATTTGCTGGACACTCTTGAAATTGATTATAAAGATGTCAAAGATGTGAGATTGGTGTTTAATTGCTATGACGATAAAAACAATCTGATAAAAACAGAAGAGAAGAGTATTTTGATCACTGCAACTGAACTGACTTTACCTACTCTTCAACTCTCTGTGAATAGCAATTGTTGGCAAACCAACCAGGTTAATGTCACATACAAGGTTACTAAATCTACAGATTTTACTGTCAGTCCGACATTTGACTATGTCTATTATCCGCATATCGGATTTGATTACGGGCAGAAATTCAGTTCGATTATAGGCAACCAGAACCAAGTTGAAATATCCGGTCGGCATAGTATATCCGGAAATATAGATGTTTTTACAGTAGGAGCTGCGTTTAATATCTATTATAATGGATTTCAAAAGCGTATTTTTAATCAAATGACGATTTCCCGGCATGACCTTAGCACAGGTGTGGAGGAAAATACATTTGTTGAATCTTCTTTGGCTATCCGGATTCTGGGTGATCCGCATAGTGGAAGTCTGACTTTGGTTAGTTACGCGGACTTGCAACTTAGCCATGTGGAAGTGGTGGGTATCAATGGGCAGGTGATTGCAGCATATCGTGCCGAAAGTTCAAGGCTCGAATTGCCTGTGGGAACATTAGCAAAAGGATTGTACCTGGTCCGGGCTTATGATATGGAGGGGAGGTATACGACCTGTAAGATGTTGCTGACATGATCCCGTTCCTTTTTATATAAGATGTAAGGGTAATTGTCTGTTTCCATGAAAGTAGAATTTTAAGTTGATAATCTTTAATTTATTATTTATATGAAAAAATTATTGTTGGTTTTATTTTTGTTTGTATTTACCTTGGGGGCTGTATATGCTCAGACTGTTCAGGTAAAGGGCTTGGTGATAAGTGGTTCGGACATGGAACCATTGCCCGGAGTAAATGTAGTGGTGAAAGGAAATACTTCTATAGGAACAATCACTGATGTAGATGGTAACTTCTCCTTGTCGGTTCCTTCTGATGCAGTTCTTTCAGTGACTTATATAGGTTTTAAATCTCAAGATGTTTTGGTGAAAGGGCAAAGAACACTTAAAATCGTTCTTCTGGAAGATACTGAAGCTCTGGATGAAGTGGTGGTGGTGGGCTACGGCGTTCAGAAAAAAGCCAATCTGACCGGTGCTGTAGCTTCTATAAAAAGTGATGAATTGCTGAAGGCTAAGTCTGCTAATTCTACTAATACATTGGTAGGGCAAATTCCTGGGCTTATCTCGAAACAAGCTAAGGGCGAGCCGGGAGCAGATGATGCTTCTTTGTATATACGTGGTATTGCAACTTTCCGGGGAGATACATCTCCTGCATTTATCATTGATGGGGTAGAACGCTCTTCGGCAGATTTTGCACGTATGGACCCTAATGATATTGAGTCCGTTAATGTGCTGAAAGATGCAGCTTCGGCAGCAATCTTTGGTATGCGTGGCGCTAATGGTGTAGTGGTTGTAACTACTAAGCGGGGAAAGCAGGATAAAACGAGCATTAAATATTCAGGGAATGTCTCTATACAGTCTCCTACAAAGTTGCCGGAATTTGCCAATTCTTATGACTATGCACGTCTGTATAATACATTCATGGGGCAAGAGATATACAAGGAAGATGAATTGATAAAATTCAGAGATGGTACAGATCCTGATAATTATCCGAATACGGATTGGTATAAAGAAATGCTGTCACGAAATGCCATTCAGCATCAACATAACCTGTCCGTGTCGGGTGGTACGGAAAAAATACGCTACTATGTAAGTGCCGGATTTCTCAGTCAGGGCGGACTTTGGGAGGATATAGATTATAAACGCTATAATCTGCGTAGCAATATTGATGCTGATATTACCAAAACAACCCGTTTGGGAGTGGATGTTTCGGGAAGAATGGAAAAGACACTGAATACAGGATCGGCAGAAGGTATCTTTGCCGGGTTGGTACGTAACACTCCTGTTTTATTATGCCGTTTTCAGGATGGTACTTTTGCAGTGCCCGATGCTACTCATACTAATATTGTTGCTGCTAACCAACCTGGAGGGAGTTATAGCAAGGGGAATATATTCGTAGTAGATGCGCGGGTTGATCTGGAACAGAAACTGGATTTTATAACTTCCGGATTGTCTGTTAAGGGGACTGCTTCTTTCAGTAAGAATATATATAAGAATAAATCTTGGAACGTATCTCCTTATGTGTATACTAAAGATGCGGAAGGAGAATATGTCCTGAAACCACGTTCAAGTGCCAGTTTAGGATTAACTCAGAATGGTTCCGAATACCAGGAATATCAGTTGCAGTTTAATTATTCCCGCTCTTTTGGAAATCATAATGTAACCGCAATGGCTATGGCTTTGGCCAGAAAAGGAGATTTTGACGGCTCTAGCATGAATAGGATATCTTTCGACTCTGAGATTTTGGATCAGATGAATGCCGGAAACTCAAAAGACCAATCATTGAGTGCGTATGACAGTAAGACTGCACGTGCCAGTTACATGGGGAGAATCAACTATAATTATGCACAAAAATATCTGGCTGAATTTAATCTGCGCCGGGATGGCTCCGAGAATTTTGCGCCGTCCAAACGGTGGGGTACATTTATGTCTGCATCTTTAGGTTGGGTACTTTCGGAGGAGAAGTTCTTTGAGAAACTGAAGAAAACGGTAAACTTCCTGAAAATAAGAGCTTCCTATGGTACCTTAGGTAATGATAATACGGGTGGTGTGGCTTTTCCCTATTATAGCCGTTTTGAATTGTATTCAGGTGCTACTGCAAGTAATTATCTTCCTAATAACCTGGGCGACTACGTCTTTGGCTCTCTGTTGACGAAAGGCTTGGTACCAGGCGCAGTGGCTAATGCTATGGCTACTTGGGAGAAATCGACCAAAACGAATATCGCGATGGATGCTACCTTGTTTAATCGATTGAACCTGACTGTAGATTTCTTCATGGAACGGAGAACGGATATTCTGGTTCAACGATATGATGAAGTTCCGTCTTCTTTCGGTGGAACACTGCCTTTGGAAAATTTAGGTGAGGTGAAAAATAAAGGTGTTGACTTTTCATTGAGTTATCATCAGAAAGTCCGTGAAGTGGATTTTACATTAGGAGGTAATTTCACATTTGCCAGAAATAAAATTGTAGAAATGGCTGAGGCTGTAGGTACTTCTGAATATATGCGTAAAACGGGCCGTCCCATTAATGGCTATTATGGATATAAGACAGACGGCATCTTCAAATCTCAGGAAGAAATAGATGCGTACGCGAAGCAAGAAGTAGCAGGTACAGGCTATGTTACCCAACCGGGTGATATTAAATATGTCGATGTAAGCGGTGATGGAGTTGTCAATTCTAATGATATGACCTATTTAGGCAATGGAAATATTCCTGAAATTATTTATGGAATCAATGGCGCATTGAACTGGAAGAATCTGGATTTCAGCTTTTTGTTTCAAGGGGCTGCCCGCGTGCAAGTTTATTTGCAGGGTGGAGTTATTCAACCTTACTTCAATCAGGGAAATCTTCCTCAATTTTGGGTGAATGAAAGCTGGACCGAACAGAATATAAATGCGAAATATCCGCGTTTGACAAATTCTATCCATAATAATCCTACGACGGATATCAGTGGTGTACAGACCTATCTCTATGATGCTTCTTATTTACGTTTGAAAAATATCGAGATCGGATATACATTCCCATCCAAGTGGTTGAAATCGGCTGCAATAAATGGACTGCGTGTCTATGTGAATGCACAGAACTTGTTCACTATTTCGGATGTACCGCAAATTGATCCTGAAAACACACAGCAGCAAGGATGGACTTATCCGCAAATGAAAGCGTTTAACGTAGGACTTACTCTTCAGTTTTAATCTCAAAAGTATAAGATATTATGAAAAAGTATAAGAATTTATTGTTGGCATTGTTTGTGGCTTTGGCATCTGGTTGCTCTGATATGCTGGATATTAAGCCTACTTCTTTTATTTCCGATGAAGCCATTTGGGAAGATAAAGTTTTGATAGATAAATTTGTGGCTAATACATACGGGTCAATGTTGTGTGGGTTCAACAGATGTACTGCCGGGTTCGGACAAAACTGGTCCATGTCATGGGCCGGGAATATGGATTCTGCTACAGACGATTTTGCCAGTGTATCCGATTCACCTATTTATACACAGTTGAATAAAGATGCAATCACCGCCCAAAGCTGCCCGTTTGTCAGTGAAATCTGGATTCAGGAATACCTTGTGATACGGAAGTGTAATACTATTATTGAGCGTGTTGCCGGTGTCGATGATAAAGTACTGACTGCAAAGGAGAAATTGAGAATAGATGCTGAAGCTCGCTTCTTGCGTGCATTCTGTTATTTCGATTTAGGCCGTACTTTTGGTAAAGCTCCATTGATACTTAAAGCCCAGAATCTGGAAGAGGATTTGTTGGTAGCTCCCTCCTCATTTGCTGAAATTGTAGAATTCGTAAAAGATGAATGTGATCTATATGCTGATAATTTACCTTTGACTTATCCGGAAGAAGAAGCCGGTCATGCCACGAAAGGAGCTTTCCTGGCACTGAAATCGCGGGCTCTGTTGTATTTGGCCAGTCCGTTGAATAGTGAGGATGATGCCCGCAAATGGGATGATGCAGCAGTTGCGGCTCAGGCTGTAATGGATTTGCATGTTTATGAACTCTACAAAGTGGGTGAAACCCCTTATCGCTCTATGGAATTTGATAAAACAGCTGCTAATAAGGAAGTTATTTTTGAGCGTCGTTTTTCTTTTCCCGAAGCTCCTCACAATATTCATATGATGTGGAGTTTGGATGCTGAGGATGCCGGGTCATGGAATGGTTTGTATCCTACCCAGAATTTAGTAGATGCTTATGAGACTATTGACGGAAAACTGATTGATGATCCTACAAATACAATGTATGATGCCCAGGATCCGTATTCAAACAGGGATGCCCGTTTTTATCAAAGTATCATTTATAATGGTTCAACGTGGGAAACTTATCTGATGTCTATGGTGACCAATACTGTAGATCCGTCGAAAAACGGATCGTGCAAACCCAGATTAGGAAAGGCTCGCTGTGGGTATGGACCGAAGAAGTTCATTGAAGAATTAGATCCTTCTACTAATATATATGGAGGATACGCTCAAAGTAACAACTGGCCGTATTTCCGCTATGCCGAAGTATTGCTGAATTACGCAGAGGCAAAAAATGAATCGCTGAGTGTACCTGATGAAAGTGTATATAATGCAGTCAACGAGGTGCGTGCACGTTCCAATCAGCCCAATCTGCCCACTGGCTTGTCTAAAGAAGAAATGCGGAAACGAATCAAGAATGAGCGTAGAGTAGAATTATTGTTAGAAGAACACCGCTTTTATGATTTACGCCGTTGGAAAGATGGAAATGTGCTGGCGGAACCGATTATGGGTATGAATATCTATAATAATAATATTACATTGAAATATGAAATTTCTAAAGTGGAAGACCGGGTATTTACGGGAGAGCACTATTATTTACCAATTCCGCTTTCTGAACAAGAAAAGAATCCTTTGCTGAAAGAATAGTCCGGCAATCATCCGCTGCAATGCTGGCCTTAAAATAACGGGAGTGAATCCCTAAAGTTAGACTCCTGGCTTTAGGGATTTGATTTTCTATGCTCTGATGTGAGCTGGTTATAGAATTTCTTTTAGGAGCATACCCTCTCTGATACTTTATGATTTTGTAGGGAAAGCGGATTGTTGGCAAGATAGTATTAATTGAAACATTATTATTTGTATTGTTATGAATTTGAAGAAAGTATTTACGACTTTTTTTATCTGTTGTGTAGTTTTTGGTAGTGTAGCCCAAAATAAAAGACAACCTTCTATTCCGGGTGATATTGAAATAGAGAAGAAAATCGAAGCCCTGATTTCAAAAATGTCGATAGAAGAGAAAATAGGGCAGATGATCCAATTGGAAGTAAATATGGTGACATATACCGATCCTGAGTATAGTACCGAGGCATTACTATCAAAGTCCGAAAAAGAGTTAGCAGAGATAATCCAGAAGTTTGATCTGGGTTTCTACTATGATAGTAAAAGTATGACTGATGCCAATGGTCGCCCCTTACCGGAAGCCGGCTATCAGTTTTACACACTTTCACGAGCCATAAATAATGAGCTTGGCTTCAAACTTGATAATGATAAATTAGATTTAGTTTTCAATACGTATCATGTCGGCTCAATATTAAATATGTTGGGAGGCAGTTACGCTTCGGATGTACGCACCTGGCACGATGCAATCAGACAGATTCAGGAATCATCATTGAAACATCTGAATATTCCATGTGTCTATGGGCTGGACCAAGTGCATGGGACCAACTATTCCAAAGGAGGCACTTTGTTTCCTCAACATATTGGCATGGTAGCCACTTTCAATCGTGATTTGGCAAAACGTATGGGAGAAATTTGTGCTTATGAAACAAGGGCATGCGGTGTGCCCTGGATATTTGGCCCGACTCTGGATATCGGACGCAAAGCCTCCTGGCCCCGTCAATATGAGGGAGTTGGCGAAGATCCGTATCTGGCAGCGGAGATGGGTGTGTCTTATCTCTCCGGCTTACAAGGAGATGATCCTAACCACATCGGTAAATATCATGTAGGTACATGTCTGAAACACTATTTCGGATATGGAGCGCCGGATAATGGTATTGACCGTACTCCGGCCAATATCACTGAACAGGATTTGAGAGAAAAGCATTATGCGCCTTTTCTTAGAGCCTTTCGTTCGGGAGCTTTGTCGGCCATGACCAACTCTTCCATATTAAACGGCATGAATGGCGTGGCCAATAAGCGCTATTTGACAAATTGGCTGAAAGAAGATCTGAACTGGGATGGAATGATTGTGACCGATTGGGGAGATATTGAGAATATTCGTGTTCGGGACCACATAGCGCCCACTAAAAAAGAAGCGATAAAGCTGGCGGTTAATGCCGGTGTAGACATGATGATGGTACCTTCTGAATATGGTTATGGTTCCCTATTGAAAGAATTGGTAGATGATGGTTCTGTTTCGATGGATCGGATCAATGATGCAGTGCGGCGTATTTTACGTTTAAAATTTCGTATCGGATTATTCGAAATGCCTTATACGGATGTTGAAGATTATCCATTGTTTGGCAGTAATGAGCATGCCGCTGTTGCTAAACAGATGGCAATAGAATCAGAAGTTTTGCTGAAAAATGAAAATCAGACCCTTCCGTTGAAGCGTGGAAAGAAAATACTGATATGTGGTCCTAATGCGAATACGATGCGTGGACTTAACGGTGGGTGGAGTTATTCATGGCAGGGAAATAATGTGGAAACCTTTACCACATCCTACAATACAATATTGAAAGCCATGCAAAATAAGTTTGGGGTGGAAAATATCATCTATGAACCTGGAGTTACCTATGCTGAAAAGGAAGAATGGTATGTAGAAAATACACCTGAGATAGAAAAAGTGATAGAAAAAGCAGGAGCTGCCGATTATATAATGGTTTGTATCGGTGAGAACTCTTATGCGGAGACAACAGGCAATATAAATGATTTGAACTTATCGCATAACCAGAAGAGCCTGGTGAAGGCAGTACAAACAGTGGGCAAGCCTGTAATTCTGATTTTGAATCAGGGCCGTCCCCGTTTGATTAGTGATCTTGTTCCTGACGCCCAGGCTGTTGTCAATATAATGCTTCCCGGAAATTATGGGGGAGATGCTCTGGCCGACTTGGTTGCAGGTGATGAAAATTTTAGTGGACGTTTGCCTTTTACTTATCCTTCACATCCCAATTCTTTTACAACCTATGACTTTAAGGTGTGCGAGAATCGGGAAACAATGCCTGGTATTTACAACTACGAAGCGCATACAAATGTGCAATGGTGGTTTGGTGAGGGACTTAGTTATACTAAATTCGACTATAGTAATTTCAGAGTGAACAAGACTAAATTCACAGCGAAAGATGAATTAGTTTTTACCGTTGATGTGAAAAATACAGGCGAATGTAAAGGAAAAGAAGTGGTTATGCTTTTCTCTTCGGATTTATATGCTTCTTTGATTCCTGATAACCGTCGTCTCCGGGCTTTTGATAAAATAGAACTGGAACCCGGTGAAAGCAAGACCGTTAGTCTAAAAATCCGGGGCACTGATTTGGCTTTTGTTGGTGCGGGAGGTAAATGGCTGTTGGAAAAAGGAGATTTTAATATGATGATAGGTGGGAAGTTTCTAAATATTACATGCGTTGAAGATTATTGTTGTACTACTCCAAATATTGAATAAAGATGAAAAAGCAAATTTTATTATCGCTGTTTTTCCTGGCCGCTTATGCTGCTGCGATGTACTCTCAGGAAAAGGCAAATACCATGGAGACGTTCATTAAGAACCTGATGGATAAAATGACTGTAAAGGAAAAGATTGGTCAGCTCAATTTAACGGTTAGTGGTGGATTCGTTGCCGGTGAGACTCTTGAAAAAGGACTTAATCCATTGGAACAGCGAATTGCGGATGGAGAAGTCGGAGGTTTGTTTGGGCTTAAAAATGCAGCCGTCATAAAGAAATGGCAAAAGGTAGCTGTTGAAAATAGCCGTTTGCATATCCCGCTGATTTTTGGTCTGGATGTGATACATGGTTATGATGTGACATTTCCCATTCCTCTTGCTCTGGCTTCTTCTTGGAATATGGAGTTGATAGAACAGGTGGCCCGAACTTCTGCTATTGAAGCGAGTTCCGATGGAGTCTGCTGGGTGTATTCTCCTATGGTGGATATCTGCCATGATTCCCGTTGGGGACGCATCGCTGAGAGTGCGGGAGAAGATCCTTATTTGGGTAGTGTCATAGCTAAAGCCTGGGTCAAAGGATATCAGACTAATAATGATTTAAGCCGGAAGGATAATGTTATGGCATGCGTCAAACACTATGCATTATATGGTGCTGCTGAGGCTGGGCGGGATTATAATACGGTCGATATGAGCCGTCAAAAGGCAATGAATGAATATATGCTGCCGTATAAAGCTGCTTGTGAGCAGGGGGCGGGTAGCTATATGGCATCTTTCAATGAGTTTGAAGGTATACCGGTTACTGCTAATAAATATTTGCTAGATGATGTCCTCCGTAAACAATGGGGATTTAATGGATTTGTCGTAACAGATTATACGGGGACGATGGAATTGACTAATCATGGAATCGGTAATGAAGTGGAGGTTACAGCACGTGCCTTAAAAGCTGGAATAGATATGGATATGGTGAGTGAATACTTCTCACAGCATTTGGAAGAGGCTTTGGAGAAAGGTATCATTGAACTGGCTGATATCGATAAGGCTTGCAGGCGTGTGCTGGAAGCTAAATATAAGTTAGGCTTATTTGATAATCCATATAAATATTGTGATGAGAAACGTGCAAAAGAAACATTAGGAACCCGGAGTCATGTGGAACAGGCTCGTAAAGCGGCTCAGGAATGTCAGGTCTTGCTTAAAAATGAAGGAAATTTGTTGCCTCTGAAAAAGAGTTCAAAAGTGGCTTTGGTAGGACCCTTGGGAGATAGAGCACAGGATATGCTTGGATGTTGGAGTGGTAATTCTGAGATAGTCAGACCTATATCACTATTAGAAGGATTGAAGGAAGCGGTCGGGCCAATGAGAACTGTCACCTTTGCAGAAGGAAGTTATCTGGTGGCTGATAAGGAGTTGGAGAAGATATTGGTTGGCAATTCTATGGGCTTCGCTTCTTCTGGTGGCAGAAGATATGGTGTTCATGAACGTTCCGAAGAAGAAATGTTGCAAGAAGCCATTGCTATTGCTCAGAAATCTGATATCATTATTGCTGCTTTAGGAGAAAATATAAATATGAATGGAGAGGGGGCTTCTCGTTCCGAACCGGATATTCCGGAACCACAGCAAAAACTATTGAAAGCATTGGTGAAGACTGGAAAACCGGTAGTACTTGTGCTTTTTACGGGGCGGCCACTTGTCTTATCCTGGGAAGATGAACATATTCCAGCGATACTTAATGCATGGTTTTTGGGTGTGCAGGCTGGTCCGGCTATTGCAGATGTATTATTTGGAGATGCCAATCCGAGTGGAAAAATCACGGCTTCGTTCCCGCGTAATGTAGGGCAATTGCCTATTCATTATAACCATAAAAACACGGGACGTCCGCAAGAAAGTGATGATGCTGGGTATGTTCGTTTCAAGAGTAATTATATTGATGTTGTTAATGCGCCTCTGTATCCGTTTGGTTTTGGTTTAAGTTATACTACCTATGAATATGGCGAAATTACTCTTTCCAGTAAAACGATACCTATAAATGGTAAGTTGACGGCCAAGATAAATATAAAAAATACAGGAAAGAGAAGCGGTAAGGAGACTGTTCAATTATATATTCGCGATGTATATAGCACAGCCACCAGACCTGTAAAGGAGCTGAAGGCTTTTAAACAAGTAGCGTTAGAGGCTGGAGAGAGTAGGGAGGTTACTTTTGAAATAACTGTTGATGACTTGAAGTATTATAATCATGACTTACAATATGTATGTGAACCTGGCGATTTTGAGGTTTTGATTGGACCGAATAGTCGTGATCTCAAAATGTCTATGTTTACTGTCTTACAATAGATATTGGTATGATTGGCATGTATCAGGGACGTACCTGAGCCTGTCTTGCTCCGTACATTCTTCGCTCAGAGGTACCTCTGAGCGAAGAATGTACGGTTTTGGTACGGAGTAAGTCCATCCCGGGTAAGGGGCGGATATGATATCTCTCATCACAGACTGTTCCGGCTGTATTAAGCAACTGGCCGTAATTGAACACAAAATTCATAATACTTGATCGCTTATTCCAAAATCGTTTGGTTTGATAGGATCTTTTTCAATACATTTGTGGTATACAAAAAGCAAATAACTAAAAACACGCATCATGGGAATTATCAATCACGGCATTTTGGGGGGCTTCTCCGGTAAAGTGGGCCCAATAGTAGGGTTCCGCTGGAAGTCCAACTACTATATCCGTTCGCGTGCTGCTAAAGTCAGCAATCCTCGCACACCTAAACAACAGGCACAACGTGGTAAGTTTTCCACGGTTTTCAGTTTTCTTAAAACAATCAAACCTTTCATACGACTTGGTTACAAGGAGTTCTCACAAGAAAAATCTGCCTTTAATTCTGCTATGTCCTATATGCTGAAGAAAGCAGTGAACAGTAATGGAACTGAAATTACAATCGACTTTAATCGTGCCTTGGTATCTATGGGGACTTTGATGCCCGTATTTAACGGTACAGCTACGCTGTGTAAGGGGCAAATGCTATTTAACTGGTACAATAACAGTGGGATCGGAAATGCAGAAAATGCAGATATGGCCATGCTGTTGGTTTACAACAAGGATAAAGAAATTGCTATTTATAATACAGAAGCGGCTCTTCGTTCTGATGGGTATGCCGAACTGCCACTTCCGAATGACTGGTATGACGATGAACTGATAACTTATCTTAGTTTTCGCAGTGTTGATGGAAATAGTGTAGCTAATAGTATTCGTCTGTCGGTGTCGATAATGGAAGAAATTACAGGTGATACCGAAAAACGGGAAGTAATTGCCCTGGTTCCTTCTGAAAAACTATTCTCCTTTCAGCATTTGAATATTGCATCTCCTATAGTGGCACACATTCTATCTGTTTTTTATGACGAAGACCGTCTATGCGAAAGCAGGCCGCCTACTTAGCCGATTTTTTATACTTTCTATTTAAAAATGGAAGGCTGCTTGCATGATCCATTCTTTTTTATTCCATTTTTCTAATCCTTCTCTTTCGTGAGAGGAGGTTTTAGTGGAAGTGTGTACCTGAAACAGTAAGGTCTGCATATTCAATTTGCATGCGCATACCACGCGCGCGTATATTTAATAATGTACTCCCTTCCCCCTCCTTTCATCTTCCCTTTCAAACTTATGTTCTACAACATCCTTATCAATCAGCCATTTACGAAATT
>OGEP01000990.1_pt1 | contig 34616 bp, 35 predicted proteins | sample 1570721 | NCBI WGS metagenome assembly OGEP01 (sample SAMEA2582131, study PRJEB24529) | metagenome | biome: Human gut stool | place: China | collected 2011 | reverse complement strand
ATTTTTATTTTTTTAACTTCTCAATCTCTGATTTTAATTCTTCAATTTCATTTTTCAATACACTTATCTGATACTCAGATTTTTCAAGCATTATACGCATACTTCTATTCAAAGAGAATATATTGCTCTTCAATAAGTTGATTGCATTTGTGTATTCTGGATAATAATCATTACCATAATCTGCAATAGGTATGATAAATCTATCTGTTTCATCAATATATTTAACTAATTTTTCATAAGGGAATGAGTATAATGTTGAGCTATTATGAAGTCTATCGCTCAATTTTATTAAAAGAGCTTTTCCATTGTTCTTTATTCCATCAAAATATACCTGGAGTTCGTCATCTGATATTCCAGATTCTTTGGTAAGTATTGTAATTATTTCTAAAACTTCGGGAGATAATCCGTACTCAGTTACAAATTCCTCTCCATTATCTTTTAGCTTATCCTGGCAATCTTCCAAAACATCGTGAAGAAGTGCAGCTGCCAAAATAGTATCGTCTTCTATTCCACAAGAAATCAAAGTATTACATACTTTCAAAGGATGCGTTATGTATGGATCTCCACCTCGTCTGTATTGTCCCTCATGCAATCTTTTTGCCAAAGATAGAGCAATTATCGTCTGCTGAAAATTCTTTGCAACAGCGTATCCTTTTATAAATAAATATGTTTTTATGTATTTGCTTTCTTCATTTATTTCAAAGTCGCTTTTTGTATTTTCGATATTTTTTATTTCTGACATAGTTAACTCCCTTTCCTCAATATAAATACTGGGTTGAAAATAAAAATACCCAAATTGAATTAATTTTAAACATATTTGTAAAATTTATAATTTTATAGTTAACATAATAATATTATGTTGCTTAATTTTAAAATAATAAAAAAAACACCTCAAAAACGACCTTTTAAAATCGTTTTTAAGGTGCTTGTAAAATCTTTCTCTTGTGTTTAATTGTCAAAAAAATAAATTCTTTTAAAATCTAAAATAAGAGCTTATATTATGGGTAAGCTATTTTTAGTTCACAAGATTGATATTTTGTTCGTTTATTAGAGGATATGCGCATAAATTTGAGCTATCAAGATTTTCTTTATTCATATCAACAGCATTTATTTGACTATTGTTGTATGTTTTATAGTAATAGATACCTTCATCTATATTGCAGCATGATGAATATATTGTTTTTTCGTATTTTCCATTGCCTAAATCACAAAGACCATTCTGCTGCTCAACAGATCCTAAAATATGGAAAAATTGGGAAACACTTTCATATTCAGAATGCCCTGCTACAGAATTTAGTTTTGTAAATGCAGCTTTTACAAAACGTGACATAGATGATAAGTCACCAGGCATTCCAATACCTCCCATCCCACGACTATATATATTCATATCAACTTTTTCTGAAAATAGATTTTTTGGATCTTTTGTTGATATGTTATGATAATTGTTTAAGTTGAACATTTGATAGTCAAAAGTAGGGCTATTTGTCATAACTCCTATTGGATTGTCGTATATTTTTAATCCATCTTTTACGCTTTCAACTACTATACATTCATTTTTGTCTGATATCATCCAGTGAAGTGGAGATAGTGGGAGTTGCTCATTGAAGTTTATATTTACAAGATTTAGATTTTCTAGTGATTCTCTAGCTTCCTTTATTGTAGCAAAGTTACCTAAAAGCCATGGAATAAGTTCAAATGGAGATATGTTTATTTTTCCCTCTATAAAATCTCCATAAAAAGCATTTTGAGGGAAGTTCAACCCTGCTATACTAAGCCCTTTTTCATTAGTTGCATCGTAATATAGAGGATAATTATCTATTACTGCAGCTACTCCTATAAAGGCATAGTGAGTTTTAAGAATACCTTCTTTTCTAAATTTAAACTGGAAATTTCTAGGTGTTACTACCACTTTTTCCCCATAAGATATATCATAATCGAAATTTCTACCAAAATAATGTGCTTTTGTTTTATAAGTTATTGCTGTACACATATTGACCTCCTTGAAATAATAGAGTTTAGTCTATATTATTTTTCATCTCGCAAAATCATTACCTTTAATTACAGTTTCAAATATATCACTGTTGTGTAACGAATCTATGAATTCAAAGAGTGTTATATATGTATTTAATCTTAGTATGTGTAATTAATGTGTTTATTTAAGTAAGAATTCTCTACTTGCTTTGTCTATTTCTTGCTGACTAACTCTTATGTACTTCTGAGTAGTTGCAATACTTGTATGGTTCAACAGCTCTTTTATAAGCTCGATATTTCCATTACTTTTCTCGTATTGAAGTGTAGCATACAACTTTCTGAAACTGTGTGTACTGATATTTTCTAGTCCAAGATAATTTGTAATAATCTTTAACTGCTGCTGAACATTTCTTATCCCAATATCAAGTAAATTATCATTTAACCTAAGCCCATTCTCTATAGCATAATCCTTTACAATATCAACTATCTCAGGATTAATCTCTCTATACTGAAGCTTTCCTGTTTTCTTTTCAGTAATCTCTAGCCTACTTCCTTTGAAGTTTTTTATCTTCAATCTCTTTATATCAGAAATTCTCAGACCTAAATTTGTCTCTAAAAAAAGAGCCATCTTCACCTTTGGATTTGGCCTAAAAATCCTCTTCCTATTCTCATGATCCCTATACTGAAAACCACTATCCAACAAATCCATAATCTGACTATACTCATAAATCTCTAACGGTCTCATATTATCCCCCTTTTATACATAGTTAACATAACATTATTATATTAACTATATTCTTTTTTGTTATAATCTAGTATAAATTTATTTCATTCTTATACACTACTAAATAATCTTCTATGAATTTAGTAACTTATCAAATGGTGGTTTGAATCAAATTTTCTAATCAATATAATCAACTTATAGTATTGAATCTTATAGACAAAACGCACTCGACAATCTGCAGACGTGGGTTTTAATTGCAACAATATAATTTACATACACGCACGTCGAAGCCTGGAGAGAAGTTTGTCTATAAGTTCAATACGCAAATAAGTATAAAAATTAGAAAATTTGATTCAACCACCATTAACTATATATTAACATAAAATGCGCTTTTTATCAAAATAAACTGCGTGTTATTTTTACACTCAAAAATCTTCATTTCTGAAACCCAGTGTTTCCAACGGTTACAATATAAACTGCGTATTTTATAGATTATACGCAGTTTTTATACTTTCTCAAATTTCGATTTTAAGAACACAAAAACAATTAAAGGATAGTTTATATTAACACATAAAAATAACCTCTTAGAATCGAATCTAAGAGGTTATAATTTTTCTGCTATTTTTTACATTTTATAGTCACTAATTATTAAATTGTGAGTTGTATAAGTTTGCGTAGAATCCATTTTCTTTCATAAGTTCGTTATGGTTTCCACATTCTATTATATTTCCGTCTTTTAACACAAGAATTTTATCTGCATTTTTAATTGTTGATAATCTATGTGCAATTATGAAGCTTGTTCTTCCTTCCATTAGGTAGTCCATAGCATCCTGTATATTTTTTTCAGTTTTTGTATCTATTGAGCTAGTAGCTTCGTCAAGTATAAGAACTTTTGGATCTTTTAAAATTGCTCTAGCAATTGTTAGAAGCTGCTTTTCACCCTGAGATATATTGTCGGCTTCTTCATCTATTACAGTATCGTATCCATTTGGAAGAGTAGAAATAAACTCATCTGCATTTGCGTATTTACAAGCATTTTCTATTTCTTCATCAGTTGCATCAGGTTTTGAGAATCTGATATTTTCTCTTATACTTCCTGTGAATAGCCACGTATCCTGAAGAACCATTCCTATGTTATCTCTTAAAGTACGTCTATTGATGTTTATTGAATCAATTCCGTCTATTACGATACTTCCACTATTAGGATCATAGAATCTCATAAGTAGGTTAACTATTGTTGTCTTACCAGAACCTGTAGGTCCAACAATTGCAACAGTTTCACCTTTTTTAGCTTCTAAAGATACTCCATGAAGGACTTCTTTTTTACCATATCCAAATCTTATATCTTTGAATTCAACATTTCCGTCAAATACCATTTCTTTTACTTCGACGTCTGTTTCTTCTTCATATTCTATAAATTCATGAATTCTGTCCATTGCAGATAATGCCGACTGAATCTGAGATGATAACTGAGACACCTGTGTTAGCGGTTCATTTACCTGCCAGATAAATCTAACAAATGCTTGAAGCTGACCAACAGTTATCACACCACCTATTGCGTATATTGTTCCTATTACAGAAACAACACCTATTGCAAGATAAGTAAGTAAAGATAAAAGAGGTGACATTAAATATGATAAGAACTGTGCTTTATAAGCAGTTTCTCTTATATTTTCGTTGATTTTCTCAAATTTCTTTACTGATTCTTCTTGTTTACCGAAAAGAATTATTTCATTATATCCAGAAAAACTTTCTGTTACATTTGCACTAAGATCACCAAGTGCACGCTGATGAACATCGAAACTTTTCTGAGAAACTTTTGCTATCTTTTTGATGATAATATAAGAAATTGGAATTATAACTAGTACACACAATGTCATAACTAAATTTACTCTAAACATCATAAATATAGCAAAACAAACCATAAGTACACCACTTATTACATTCATAAATGTCTGCTGCATTGCATTTGAAATCGCATCTATATCGTTTGTTATTCTACTCAGTATATCTCCCTTTGGATGAGAGTCCAGAGTTTTAACAGGAAGTGCGTTGATTTTTTCTATACAAGCATTTCTTAAATCTCTCATTGTGTCCTGAATAGAATTTGTTATACAAATCATACTTATCATCTGAGCAGCTGTTTTAACAGCATATATAAATAGAAGTAAAATGATAATTTTTATGACATTTTCCATGTGGAAACGAGCTCCTGGAACGCCTTTAGCTATATCCGTTACATCTTTTAATATACTGTTTGTAATCATCCCTTCGACGTTTGGAGAAGTTACCATTGCAGCACAAGTTACAACAAGCATAACTATCGAAATTATAAACCCACGTCTGTAAGGTTTTAAATATTTCAGTAGAGTATTTATAGACTCGAATCTTTTAAACTTCTTCGCCATAATCTATCGCCTCCTCTCCAATCTGTGACTCAGCAATATTTTTATAAAGAGGGCAGTTTTCCATAAGATCTTCGTGAGTCCCTACTGCTTCTAATTTACCATGATTTAAAACTAAAATCTTATCTGCATCCATTATAGTAGAAATTCTCTGAGCTACTATAAACATAATTGCATTTTTAGTTACAGGTTTTAATGCCTTTCTTAAAGCTGCATCTGTTTTGAAGTCTAGTGCTGAGAATGCATCATCGAAAATGTATATATCTGGTTTTCTTATAACCGCTCTAGCTATAGAAAGTCTCTGTTTCTGACCACCAGATAAATTCGCTGCATTTTCTTCTATTACTGAATCTATGCCATCTTCTTTACTTGCTACGAATTCTGTAGCCTGAGCTAAATCAAGAGCTTCCATTATTTCGTCGTCTGTGGCATCAGCTTTACCAAAACATACATTGCTTCTTATAGTTCCCTTGAATAAGAACGCCTTCTGAGCGACAAAACCAATTTTTTCTCTCCATCTTTCAACATCGAAGTCTTTTATATTTGTGTTGTTGTACATAATTTCTCCACTAGTACAATCAAAAAGACGTGGAATTAGTTTAGAAAGAGTACTCTTACCAGAACCTGTGCTTCCTACAATCGCTATTGTCTGACCTGTTTTTGCATCAAAAGATATGTTATCTAATATCTTTTTACCTTCTTTTTCATATCCTATATTATTGAAAGAAATAGTATTTATATCTTTGTCAACTATTTCAGTTTTAGGATCGTTTATTAAAGAAAGCTCTTTATTAAGAACAGAATTAATTCTCTTTGCACTTACATTTGCTCTTGGGTACATCATAAATACTGTACAGAAGAACATCATAGACATCATAGCGTGGAATAAATAGTCTAAGAAAGCGACCATTCTACCTACTTCTAGTGCGTTCTGACTTACAAGATTTGCTCCAAAGTAGAATATCCGGCATACAGCAATATTCATAACTAAGAAGAATATTGGCTGAGTAAGCTGCATTATCATAAATAGGCTCTTAGAGTTTTTAGTGAAGAATTCATTAGTTTCTAAGAATTTTTCCTGTTCAGTGTGCTGTCTGTTGAAAGCTCTGACAACTCTAACACCAGTAAGACTTTCTCTAGATATTCTGTTCATGTCGTCAAGTCCTGCCTGCTGTCTTTCAGATATAGGTCCTGTAACCTTTGCAACAAAGATAACCCCGATAATTATTAGAGGTATAGTCGCAAATATTACAGAAAATAGCTGGACACTAGATCTGTAAGTAAGGAAAAGACTTGTAACTAGCATAACAGGGGTCATAAGTGCTGTTCTTAAAAGCACGTTTACGAATAACTGAATTTGGAATGCATCGTTGTTTACTCTAGTTATAAGGCTCGCTATCTTAAATTTATTGTATTCTTCGTGTGAAAAGTGCTGTATCTTTTCATACATATCCTTTCTAATATCGTGTGTGATACTAGTTGAAATTTTGGAACAACAATAACCTAGAAGGATTGTTCCAGATACTCCAAGTATTGAAATTCCAGCCATCTTTAAACCTTCACCGTATAGATAAGCTTTGTTTCCTGTAGATACACCAAAGTCTATCATATCAGCTAATATTGTTGGAATTCCAAGCTCTGTAAGGACAAACCCGAATACAGAAATTATATTGATGCAAACTAGAAGTTTGTATTTTTTCATGTAATGTAAAATAAGTCTCATAGCATCATTCCTTTCTTAATATATTAAATTGTCTAATTATTATGTTATAGTATAAGGTTACTTTATAGTCAATAGTAAATTGTGTCAATTAATAATATATTGTAAATAGATATGTGTGAATTGAAATTTCAACATTTGTAAAAATAAATTTTAAATATTGATTATAATTTTAATATGTTGTAGTATAAAAATAACGATAAAAAAAATAAATTTTCCGTATTATTTTTGATAAATTTTAGAAAATATTTTAAAGTGATTATATTAATTCTATAAATAAAAGGAGTTGATTTTGTGAGTAAGGAAAAATTTCTAACTACAGGAGAGTTTGCAGCTCTATGTGATGTTCCTAAACACGTATTATTCTACTATGATGAGATAGATCTTTTTAAACCTGCTTTTTGCGATGAAAAGGGATATAGATATTATTCTTATTTTCAGTACGATACATTTATGATGATAAACACGCTTAAAACTCTTAAAATGAGTTTAGATGATATAAAGATTTATATGGAAAAGAGAAACCCAGATATTTTCATGGATTTATTAAATGAAAAGGAAAAAGAGATAAACAAAACTATAAAACATTTAAAGAAATTAAAAAAACATATAGAAGTTCAAAAATTTGTAGCAGAAGCTGGACTGGAATATTCTAGGCCAGAATATAAAGAAGGAAATATTTTTATTGAGGAATTAGATGAGGTAAATCTTCTTTTGAGCGGAAATTCAAACGATGCTATTAATACCAGTTTCAGCGAATTTGTTATCGAGTATGCAAAGTTTTTAAAGAGCAATAACTTATCTGCTCACCAAAAAATTGGGACAATGTTTCAGTCTGATTTATTAAAACTAACTGATACAAATACAAATTCAGAATTTACTTATTTATATACTTACACTAATAAGAAGAAAGGAAAAAATATATACACAAGAAAAAAAGGAAAATACTTATCAGGAATACATATTGGTCCATATGAAAAATTAGACGAAACTTATAAATCTATATTGGATTATGTAGATGAGAATAATATAAAATTAGGTAAATTTGTATATGAAGAATATCTAATTACAGATTTATCGGTTTCAGACCCAGAGCAATACGTTACTAAGATAATATTTGAAATCAAAGAATAGACTAAAAAAGCTGCTGCAAAACTTGCAACAGCTTTTTTCCTATTTATTTCCTTTTATAAATATTGGTGACTCTATATCTAATGAATCAAAATCTGCTTCATATACTACTTTATTTTTTTCTATATCAAATATTTTAAGTGTAGATGTATTCATTCCAGATACATTTACCTCACTTCCACCTATAGAATCAGCATCTCTAAGAAGATTAGTCTTAACCGCTGAAATATAGTATATCTTTCCATCTAAAATCATTAAACGAGAATCATCAGTAGTACCACCTACAAATCTATGATTATACATCTTGCTATACATAGTATTATCTATTTTTAAATTAAGCTTTTCGTCTTTTTCAAATTTTAGACTCTCTAAGTCATAAGTTATCTTATGCATAAGTGAATCCTTTGAATTTGCAGTATATACAATAAACTTGTCCTTAGTATTTTCGTAAAGGAAGATAGTATCTATATCTTCAAATCCATCGCTAAACTCAAGACCTTTCAGAGGAAGAGGTTTTAAGAATTTATTAGATTTAAAATCATATCTAAGTAGATAGTTTGATACTATTTCTCCTTCTTGTGCGTTTGTATTTCTCATTAATATGTATAGATATTTATCGTTTGAATTCCAGCTCTGTGCAAATAGATTTGGAGATAAATCTGCAGTTTCTTTAAATGTATTTAATATTTTGTAACTTTCTTTATCAAAATCAAGAGAAAGTACAGATACAAACTCTTCACTTGATGAAACTAATGCGTAGAATTTACCGTCTTTTTCTATAAAATTAGTTAAGTTTGATATAGTCTGTGTATCTTTTTCTTTTATGGGAATTTTTTTGTCTACGATAGATCCAGACTTTTTATCGTATATCTTACCAACTAGAGAATATTTTTCATCCTCTATTCTATATGATAAGAAGTATATTTTATCTCCTACCGCTAAATCATATGTATCAAATATATTTTTCTTAGTTAAATCCATATACTCTTTTAGCCCCATGTCTGAGCTTAAAAAGTTTCTTGTCAAGAAATGCTTTCCGTATTCTATCTTCTTACCGTTTTTGCCAAATATAGCAAATCTTGTTCTTCCTGTTATATTTTTCTGAGATACTAGTGAAATATCTCCCATCTCTTTAATATTTCCTGTCTGAGATATAGGTTTCATAACCTGGCTTGAACTAATCTCAAACCCAGCAGTTATGGCAACCATTGCTACGAGAACAGAAGATAGTATCATTTTCCGTCGTTTTGTAATTTTCATCGTTCTGCCCTCCTAAAACTCTAACCTTTTTAAAATATATTTAGATCCAAAATATCCTACTGCTATCGAAATAACAGCCATGTATATGACCTCTGTTTCATATACTAATATGAAAGACATAAACAGCATAAATACGAATACACTTATACTTACAACAACAGAGATAAATTTTGCAAGTCCGCTTTTGTACATGCAAAATCTATTTATTAAAAATGCAAGTGCTATTAAAGATGTATTTGCTGCAACAATTAGCACATCTGTAACTAAAAAGTTTCTAAATGTCATAGGCATGTAGATTGCTGTTGCTAGACTTGAGTGCATCATAGCAGTAAATGGATTCATAAACACTCCACCCTTCATAGCAAATGGAGCTACTAGACAAACTAGTATTGTAATTACTATGAATAGGATTAAGTTCATATAGAACATAGTAACTGCATTTAAGAATTTTACTATAAATATATGATGTCTTTCCTGAGGAATCATCATTATTGTGTATATGCTCTTATGTCCCGATGTGTACTCTCTCAACCATATAAAAGCTGCATAAATAACACTTACAGCAAGTATTGTAATTCCAAATCTTTGCATATCTAGGATTGTAACCACTGTTGTCCCAGTTCCCAAGTCTAGTCCTGATGCCGATGCATCAACATATAAATTATTGTATTTTACAATCGCTACTATATATGATGCTATCCAGATCAAACTCTGTACAACAGCTACAATCATATAATCGTGTTTACTTTTTCTAAGCTCATTACCGAAAAGATACAGTATATTATTACTCATTATATCCATCTCCTTTCAGTTTAAAATCTGCATTGTTAGTGTAATTTGTACCTGTATTAGTTACTTTACCTTCAAATTTCATCTTTCCAGAATTTCTATCTAATATTCTGAAAAGTACTGGAGATGATACCCCAGAAACAGTAGGTTCATTAGGGTTTGTTAGATATGTTTCTGAAATAATATAAACTAAATTTTTCCCATCTATGTATATACTTTTGATTGGAAAATCGTAATCAGTTGTTTTATTATTAGTTTTATGTTCACTGTAATTTTTTATAGCCATAGTTTCTAAGTCTACATCAAAAGAATTTATTAAGTATTCATCTAACTTTTTTCCGTCCTTGTATGATAAAACGTTCCGCAGACTAAGCATTCCATTATTTATTGAATAACCAAAACTATCTCCTAGTTTAAAATCAGTTCTTTCAACTGATGAGTAGTTTTTCTTAGCTAAATCGTATTTTAAAAATACTACTCTTTCTTCTTTTTCGTTTTCAGGATTGTAGTCCTCTGCAAGATACACTATTTTTCCATTATCCATAAATGTATCATATATCGACATTCCGTCTGCACCAACGCCTTTATAATTAAACTTGCTTTCAGTAGTTACATCTAAAGTTTCTGGATTTATTTTTAGTACTTCAAACTGTGTACTTGAATCATCCATCGAATAGCTAATAAATGCATATATGTTGCCATCTTTTCTAAATGCATAGTTTAAGCTAGGGTTAAATCCCTCTCCTAACTCTTCCATAGGATTTTTTACTTTACCAGACTTGATACTTCTATTTAAGTTAATCATAGTCTTTTCGTACTTTGTAGAATCTATCTCTGCAATAGATGTCTGATTTTCACTTTCTGCAACATTCATATTCTTTTCAGGTATATATTTTTCGCTCTTAGCTTTTAATATAACCAATTTATTTACAAAATCATCTGTTGTACTAGAAACTTCTGGAAACTCTTGATAAAGTCCTACATATGCTATCATGTCATGAGGATCTTTTCCAACTTTTGTTATTATCGCATCCTGTGTATCAGAAGATTGCTTTAGTAGCTCAACTTTTGATACAACTCCATTTTTACCAATAGCATATTTTACTTTTGAATGTTTTCCATTTGTTCCTTCTAATTCGGCATATATTCCATTCATATCTTTTAAACTACCCTTGATTGCCGAAATATTTATAGTATTGTGTCCATCTTTTGCAAATATAATCATAAAAGCTGCGATAGATGCAATTATTCCGACTGGTATTATTTTTGATTTTAATTTTAATTTCATAATATCCCTCCTTTACACGCTCATTTTTCTATTAGAAAGAAAATATGAAATTGCTGTGCATATTATCAAAACAATAACAGCTATTATAATATTTGCAACAATTATATTATCAGTTATTCCCATATTAAGTAGTAACTGGTAAACTTTAGAACTTGCACTTCCTGTATTTATTCCCAAAATAGCTGCAATAAATACAAATATTCCTAAAGCAGCAAATCCTACAGTTTTGTTTTTCATACTCATAATTATTATCATAAGTGTAGATATTACAGTTATTCCTACAAATACATAAAGTATATTTTCTATTAAGAAATCTACTGTATTTGAGCAGACAAATAATGTATCAGATGCAAATGAAAGATCTGAGTTAAATGACGAATCTATTAAGTTACACTTTGATGTAAATGTTGCATTAAATATTAACTTTGATATAAATAATGCTATTGTTTCAAAAATCATAACCATATATACGAAAAATAATGAGTTCATCATTTTTGCTGCATATATTTTCATCTTATTTCCTGGAATCATCATATAAGTATATATATTTTTATGGCTTCCATTCCAATCTTTTAACCATATTGCAGCTGTGTATAAAATAGCTCCCATTACGCCTAAAGATAATAAAAGATGAATAATCATATTGCCTTCAAGAATCATAGCCCCATAAAATACTCCGCCGATTTGATTTCTATACATTTCTGTTAATTCGTATGTAGTAGCTGACATATAAATGTAGTATCCGTTAACAGCTATGATAGATACCAATACTGTGGCACAGTATATCGAATAGAACTTTAGATTCTTTCTTAGCTCTATATTTGAAAGTGCCAGTATTTTACTCATTTTGATATACCTCCCTCATCTTTTCAAGAATTGATAGGTTTTCTCTTTCTCTAAGTTCTTCTGCATTTATGTTCATTACTAATTTTCCTTCATCTATGAAGATTACATCATCTACTATGTTTTCTATGTCTGATATTTCGTGAGTAGTGATTACAATAGCCTGATCTTCATTCATGTATTCCGGTATTAAACTTATAAACTCTTCTCTTTTGAAGAAGTCTATTCCTGAGAATGGTTCATCTAATAATAGATACTCTGGCTTCTGAGCAAATCCTATTATTAGTTTTACTCTAGCTATATTCCCTTTTGATAGGTTATCTATTATATCTTCTTCATTTAATCCGAATATTTTTAGCATTTCCTCTGCCATTTCAGAGTCCCAGTTTTTGTAGAATACTTCCATAAACTCGAACATTTCTGATATTTTTGTGTTTGCGAAGTGTATGTTTATATCTGGAACAAATGCAACCTTGTTGTAGCTATTCTGGTTGAATTTTTCACCATCAACAAGCACTTCTCCTGAGTCTGGTTTGATAAGTCCAGCCATTATTTTCATAACTGTTGTTTTACCAACACCATTTATTCCAAGTAAGGCTGTTACCTTACCTTTTTCTATATTAAAACTTACATCATCTAGAGCTTTGAATTTTTTGTATTTTATTCCACTTAGTTTTCTAAATGATCTGCTGACATTTTTTACTTCTAACATTTTGTCCTCCTCTTCTGCCATAATCAATAGCCTTTAAAAATAGATTGGCAAAATTTTTATACCGATTTTAGTTATTTTTAGTCGTAAAATTTTTCTATTAGTTTTATTATTTCTTCTTTTTCAACGTTTATTGATTTCATATCCTTGATAAATTTTTCAAGAGATTCGTTCACCATCTCAGCCTTTAAAGATGCTATTATCTCTGGATTTGATGTTATTCTGCTCTGATGGTTTCCAAAAGTTGTTATCAATTCCATATCGCCCATCTCCTTATATGCTTTCTGTACTGTGTTAAGATTTACTTTTAAACTTGATGCCATTTCCCTTCTTGATGGTATCTCATCTCCTGGCATTAATTCCCCTATTATTATTCTTCTTTTTATATTTTTTATTATCTGTAAATATATAGGAGAGCTTGAGTCTATTTCGAAATACATAAATTCTCCTTTCCGAGGTGTACTATTTGTATGGTACACTTCTTATAAAAAATTTTTTTCCTCATTTAGCTAGCGTATTATCTGTATAGTACACACTAGGTAAAAATAATTGATAGAAGTACGGCAGCTCCTATCACGATTGTGTGGTGAGATTTTAATTATTTTTATCTCGATATACTACACAGACAGTACACTTTTTTGAAAATACTTTTGCTATTAACTGTATTATAATGGTAGTACACCTAATCTGTAAAGTAACAATTTTGTTACTTTTATTGAAAAGCTTAAAATATCATCCATTTTGTTAAAAATATATGTTATAATCACTTTTGGAATCACGTAAAGAAAAGGGTGGTTGATAGTTTAAACCTACTTTCTGATGAAAGGAGGTGATAACTATGAAAGATTTTATTATTATCTTGTTAGAGATTGCGATAATACCCGTATTAGACGGCTTATTAATAAATCTAATTTATGATAAAATAAAAAACCGCCCTTCTACTGGCAATAGAAGAGACGGTAAAAAATAAAGTTTTTTATTAAATTACCTTTTCTATATCGACCACTCTTTTGCGTGGTTCTTTTTCTATATTTATTATAACATATCTTTTTAAATTTTGGCATAAAAAAATATATCTTAATCTATGCTCTAATAAAAAAGAGCACCTGAATTAAATTAGATGCTCAGTTGATAAATCTAAAAGCAAAACTCTCTACCATTTAGTTTTTGCCAGAAAAAATCTAGCCATCGCCGTACAATTTCGTTGTTTACAATGATTGATTTACTGTTCTTTTAATTATTCGTAACTCGTAATATGTAAATTAATGAAAATTGTAAAATCGAAATTCGTTTTCTGTATAATAAGCTTTTTTCGTATTTATACGGCTACTATATTTCAAAAAATATTTACCTACAACAAATTTACAAACTTCACCAAACTCTTCACTAGAAACAAGTGCATAAGCTTATGGAAAGAGTTATAACTACTCTATCAGCGACAATTCTGCAAGCGCCCCACATCTTCTAAATGTGTTACTCTAACATAGTGGGGCGCTGAAGCCTGGAGCAGATGAGTAGTTATACTCTTTTCCTTATGCATTTTCTAGATCTACTTCTATTTCCACCTCAGTGTTTAGTTTTTCTATTAGTTGAGATAGTTCATTTAGTTTATTTTCTAAATCAAGTGACTCTATTTATTCTTCAAACATTTCAATATTCGGATTTCCATATTCTATCACACCTAAGTTTGGCTCTAGGCTAATTCTTGAGTCATGAATCATTACCTCTAATAGACTTAAATACTGTCTACCTGTTTTTGCCTCTATTAATAAATCATTTAATGTCTTACCTTCATAAACGACCTTATTATTGCCTGCATGGATAGCTTTCTTTAGATTTACGATATCTTTTAGTAATGCTTTATATTCTTTAAATCTGTCTATATTTTTTTCTACCAATTCCTGACTTACAACAGATTCACCATCTTTTTTTAGTGGTATATCCCTACAAGAGCCGTAAAACTGCTGTTTTAATTTACCCTCTTTTTTCTGTAGGTTTGATAACATAAATATAGCCTGCTGCATAGTTAACTTCTTTATCATACAAAACACCTCCGTTTGAAGGGAATTATATCACAACGGAAAAGCTTTTACAATAAATGCTTCATAATGGATTATATTTAAACAATAAAAAACTCCTATACTTTTAGGAGTTGGCATACAATTATAGTATAAGAGTCTTAGTTTATATTTGAAATTTTAATTATTAACCTTCTAAAAAATTATTTTTTCGTTCTAGTTGTGTTAATACTGTCTATTTTTAAATCATTATTATATCCTTTATTAATTAAGATATTTTTGACAGCTGAGTATAGCTCGCAGCAGTTTATACTTACTATTTCTCCATTTTGAAGAGTTACGCTACAATCACCACACTCTACATTGTCGTCGGCATTAGCAAAAGTAAATTTTTCATTTTCATCTATTATCCCAGCTTCTTGAAGGATTTTTATAAATCTATAAACAGTTGCTAATCCAATAGATCTGTCCTTTTTTCTTACGTTATAATATACCTCTTTTATCATAAGAGTTTCATTGCTTAAAATAGTATCCAGGATTAATCTTCTTTGAAAAGTTATTCTATGTCCCTTAGACTTTAGTTCCTCTACAATTTGATTTTTTAGCTCTGTTTTGTTATTAAAATCTATTTTTACATTATTTTTAAGCAATTTATTCACTCCTTTTATTAATAATTTATATTTATTGAAATTTAATCGTTGTATATATTGATATTCGTTATCATATATAAATTATAATCACTTTTCTCATATTAGTCAATACTAGCTTAAAAATATTTTAAATAGTTAGATAAATATTTCTTTTGATAGAAATTTCTTCACAAAAAAAGGAGATGATTTAATATTATTCATCTCCTAATTATTTCTAATTTAATTTAAATTCTATTGTTGTTGGATTGTGGTCTGAGTATTTAAACTGTAAATCGCTTCCTTTTTTAGCGACAACATTTATATTATCAGATACTATAAATCCGTCTATAATAGCTGTGAAATTTACATCTTCATCATAAGGAATTCCAGCAGTTCTGTTTGTAGGTACGTTTTCGTCTACCTCAAATCTATATCCCTTTGGACTGAAGTTTTCTGGAATATAATCATACCAATCAGGTCTTTCCTCAGTTTTTGCAAATTTATTTATGTCAGTGTTTGGAATAACGTGGTTCCAATCCCCACCAGCTATTACATAATTCCCTTTTTTGTACTCATCTTCAAGTATTTCTTCTAACATATTAAGCTGCTTTTGTCTATATTCTCCACCTTTGTCGTATGCAGACATGTGTAGATTTATCAGAACAAGCTCTTTATTGTTAGATGTTTTTATTCTATTTACTATCATACATCTATCTAGACCAAATAATCTAGCAAGCCAACTCTGATCTGTAGGAAGAGAAATCCTCTCAGCAGTTTCGAATTTATACTTGCTATATGTACCCTGTCCTGCAGATACTTTACCATGCATATCATCAAATGGATATATAATATATGGTACTTTGTAGTTAAATGCAAAGCAGTTTGTATATTCGTCATCTAATCCATGTGCGACAAGTGCTCTTTGGTCGGTTTTTCTACTTCTCGAGCTGTTGATATCTATCTCCTGAACAAATGCAAAGTCAGGATCTATTTTGTTTAATTCATCTACAGCTCCATTGATATTTTTCATGACAGTTTCTCTATCTTTAGCCTTAGATTCTGTTCCACCGTCCATGAAGAAATCAAAGTCTTGGCTATATGCTCCGAAGCCAATGTTATATGTTGTTATAGAGTATTTTTTATCTAGCTCAACGTTTTCCTTATCAGTCATATGCGCTATTACTAGGTTTTCTTTGTATAGTGGCTGGTAGTCAGACACCGTAAGCCAACCTAAATAAGCGCATAAAAGTATAACTACTGTACAAAATACAGCAGCTATGACCTTAATTATTTTCTTAAAGCTTTTTCTCAATTTTTACCTCTATTATATTATTCGTTTATTAAATCCATAGCAAAATTAAGTGTAGCATGCCCATCGCAAGCACCAAATTTTACCATGTCTAACATTTCTACTTTTGTCTCGCCTGGAGCAAAGGCTTTTATACGATCAAATTCTCCCATAAGCTGTGGGCTTAAAAGAAGTAAATCTATATCATTATTTGAAAGAACTTCCTCTATTTTGTTTCTGTGAATAGCTTCTATATTGCAAGCTATATCTCTGCTTTCTGCTTCTTTTTTCATTCTGTCTACTAGTATATCTGTAGACATTCCACCAGTACATGCAACTACTATTTTCATAAGTTTATTTGTATCCTTCCGTTTTTAATTCTAGTTTAGAAAAATTTAACGTCATAATTCTAATAATAATTTGAATTTATCTAGTATTTTCATAAAAATACACGAACTATTATCAGATTTAATTGTCTTATAATATATATTATAACCCCAATAAACAATCTGTCAATATTATAATCGTTCGTGTAATTCTAAATAATAATTCTTATTTATTATAGATTGTTTCTAATCTATACCTTTTTTTAATTCATATACTTCATTATTAATAATATCTACACTCATACTACCAACTCTTATCCGCTCTCCCTTGTCATTCAAAAACATTTCCACTAAAGTGTTCGGATTTTCAATTATTTTTAGTTTCTTCGCTCTAGTCATTTTCTTTATATATGATTCAAGCTTCATTGCAGTGCTTCTACTACTGCTTTCAAAATATGCTTCAAGCTTTTTAAATCCGTAGTTTTTAGTGTATTTGCAGTTAGTTCCGTCTGTATGTTCAATCATTCTTCTTTTTATGTCAGTTGTATATCCAGTGTATAATGTGTTATTTTTACATCCTATTATATATGTATAAAAAATCTTCAATTATTTTATCTCCTAGTTTTCGTTGTCCTTTCCAACAGCTATAAATATCTGTAATGCTAAAAATGCCTTTACGTCCATATTTGCTTTGCTTTTTAATATTTCAACAGCCTGCTGTCTGTCTACTAATAAAGTCTGGATTTCTTCTGTTGGCTCAAGATATTCATTTGATGGCTCACCTTTACAAGTGCAGTAAAGTAGTGAGAATGATTCATCTGTCATACCTGGAGATGGGTACAGACCAAATCCACTGTCCATTTTATTTATTTCAATAAGGTCTAGCCCTGTTTCTTCTTTTAATTCTCTTTTTGCACAAACTTCTATGTCCTCACCTGGATCTATAAGTCCTGCAGGAAGTGAATATACGTAATCATCTAAAGGAACACGATATTCTCTTATTATCACTAACTTGTCCTCATCTATATGATATGGAACCATTACAACAGCGTCATCTCTATCATTTCCATCGCCAAAATACATATTATTAAGTTCTTCTTCTGATTTTCTTGTCGCTAACATCCAACTTTTTTCAGATTTATCTTTAGATTCATATTTCATTTCGTACATACTTAAATATTTAGACTTCCGTATAGGAGTTAATTTTTTTACTTTTTTCTGTTTCATGTTAAATCCCCTTCTCATTTGTAATTTTTATTTGAAAAGATAATTATTTTATATTAATTATATAATTCGATTATATCACATATTTGAACTACAATATTGAAAATTTTTGCATATAAAAAGAGATACCCTTTTGGATATCTCTAAAAATTCTTTTTATTAAATTATCTTCTACCAAATCCTATAACAGCAGCACCTAATGCACCTATTATCTGAGTATCTTCAGCTAAGAATATATCTTTTCCTATTATTTCAGATACCATTCTAACAAGCTCGCTACTTTTTGCAAGACCACCTGTGAATGCTACCTTGTCTACTATTTCTCCTCTTGATAACATAGAAGTAGATTTATTAGCTATTGATTTTAATATACCAGCAGCAACTTCTCCTGTTGGAACGTTCTGTGCTAATAAACTTACTATTTCTGACTCAGCAAAAACAGTACACATACTAGATATGTTTACTGGGTTGTTTCCTTTTGCAAGTTCATCTATTTTAGTTATATCGCTTCCTAATATATTAGAAGTTACTTCTAAGAATCTTCCTGTACCTGCAGCACATTTATCGTTCATTAGGAAGTTTACTACGTTTCCATCCGCATCAAGGTTTATAACTTTACTATCCTGTCCACCTATATCAAGTATAGTTCTTACATCATTATTTATAAAGTGTATTCCTTTACTATGGCAAGTTATTTCAGTTACCTTTTTATCAGCAAAGTCCATAACTCCTCTACCATATCCAGTACCTACAACTTTTTTGATTTCTTCTTCTGGTATACCTTCTTTTAATTTTTCATAAACTTCATTAGCAGTAGTCATTGGGCTCCATCCTGTTGGAACTATTATTTTTTTTACTATTTTTTCTCCATCAAATAAAACCCCTTTTGTTGCTACTGATCCTGAATCAACGCCTATACTGTACATTAACTTTACTCCTCCCACTTTTTGTATATATATAATTTGTTTGATTATTATTTTACATTATTAGTCTACTTATCTATTTTATCATAGTTTTATCTAATAGTATAATAGAGATTTACTATAACATTATAAATTTAATATTTGAAATTGGCAGTTTTAAATTTCATATAAAAAAATTATTGATTTTTGATTATTTATATTTTTTTACTATAAATTCTAAATATGTTGAAATTCCAATATTTTTAAAATTTATCATATTTTCAGAACAGTTGTATAAATGATGATAAAGTGTTATCCTAAAATTGTGTTTGAGAAAACGTATTTCAAATAACACAGAGAATAGATATTTTTACGGAGGGTAAAAAAATGGATATAAGAGAAAGATTATCTAAATTAAGAGAAATCATGGCATCAAAAAATATAGATGCTTACATGGTACCATCAGCTGACTTCCATCAGAGTGAATATGTTGGAGAATACTTCAAATCAAGAGAATTCATAAGTGGATTCAATGGTTCAGCTGGTACTGTTATAGTAACTAAAGATTTCGCAGGACTTTGGACTGACGGAAGATACTTCATACAGGCTGAAAAACAGTTAGAAGGAACTGGAATAGAATTAATGAAAATGGGTGTAGAAGGATTCCCTACTACAACTGAATTCTTAGTTGCTAACCTTCCAGAAGGATCTGTTCTAGGATTTGACGGTAGAGTTATATCTGCTAACGAAGGAAATGAACTTACTGCTGTTTTAGCTGAAAAAAATGTAAAAATAGAATATCAGTATGATTTAATAGATGAAATATGGGCAGAAAGACCAGCTTTATCTGATGCAAAAGCTTTTGCTTTAGATGTTAAATTCACTGGTGAAAGTATAGCATCTAAATTAACTAGAATAAGAGAAAAAATGGCAGAAAAAGGTGCTTCTCACCACGTAATAACTACTCTTGATGATATCGCTTGGATATTCAACATGAGAGGTGGAGACGTAGCTCACAGTCCAGTTGTTTTAGCTTACACTGTTATAACTGCTGACAAAGTTTGCTTATTCTTAGATGAAACTAAATTACCAGAAGATTTAAAAGCTATATTCGCAGCTGAAAAAATAGAAATATTACCATACAACGATGTTTACGAATTCGTTAAAGGTATACCAGCTGGAGAAAAAGTTTTAGTTGACGGAACTAAATTAAACTACGCTATATTCAACAATATAGTTGCTGAAAAAATAGTTGATTACAACCCATCTTTATTCTTCAAAGCTTGCAAAAACGAAACAGAACTTGCTTGCACAAGAAATGCTCATATAAAAGACGGTGTTGCTATAACTAAATTCATGTACTGGTTAAAAAATAACGTTGCTAAAGGTGGTATAACAGAACTTACTGCTCAGGCTAAAATAGAAGAATTAAGAGCTGAACAGAAAGACTTCTTCGATACTTCATTCGGAAGTATATCAGCTTACAAAGAACATGCTGCTATGATGCACTACTCTTCTACTCCAGAAACTGATGTAGAATTAAAACCAGAACACTTATACTTACTAGATTCAGGTGGACAGTACTTAGATGGTACAACTGATATAACTAGAACATTTGTATTAGGTGAATTAAATGATGAATTAAAACTTCACTTCACTTCTGTTGTTAGAGGTATGATAAACTTATCATTAGCTAAATTCTTATACGGATGCCACGGATACAACCTTGACATACTTTGTAGAGGGGTTATGTGGAAAATGGGAATAGACTATCAGTGCGGTACTGGACATGGTATAGGTCATGTTCTTAACGTCCACGAAGCTCCAAATGGATTCAGATGGAGATTAGTTCCTGAAAGATTTGACTCTGCTGTTCTTGAAGAAGGTATGATAACTACTAATGAACCAGGTGTTTATATAGAAGGATCTCATGGTATAAGAATAGAAAACGAAATAGTTTGTAAAAAAGCTGAAAAGAACTTATACGGACAGTTTATGAACTTCGAAGTTATAACATTTGCTCCAATAGATTTAGATGGTATAGATCCAGAGCTTATGACTAAAGAAGAAAGAGATTATCTAAACTGGTACCATGGACAGGTATTCGAAAAAATAGGACCACACTTAACTGAAGAAGAAAGAGAATGGTTAAAAGGATACACTAGAGCTATATAATTAAATAAAAATATATTGGGATGTCGCAGTATGCTGTGGCATCCCTTCTTTATTTCTTACTTTAAATGTAAATAATATGGGGAAAAGACTAGTTAAATTTTGCTCCAGGCTTCAGCGCCTCGCTCTGATTATGTAACACATTTCAGAGTTGCGAGGCACTTGCAGAATTGTCGCTTTAATTTAAACTAGTCTTTTCCTTTGCACATTATTAAAATGATTAAAGATAAGGATCTAAAGAAGGGATTGCCACAGTAATTATCTGCGACATTCAAAATAGTTTTATTCAAATTATATAGTTCATAGTGTATTTAAAGATGATATGGTTGGAAAAGTTTGTTTAATTGTCTTAGTATTTATTATTTGTGTTGAATTAAGTTGATTTTAATTATATAATTAGTAATAGTGAGCTTTTATGCTTATGTTTTAAAATTATATTGAAATATATTTTATTTTCAGAAAATACAATTTAATAAGGGGGTTTAGTATGAAAGAGAATTTTTCATGGAAGACTATTTTTAATATAGTAGCAATTCTTATAGGGAATGCTATTTACGCTTTAGCAGTTGTTCTGTTTATAGTGCCAAATAATCTTATTACAGGAGGAACTACAGGGCTTTCATTGTTATTATACAATCAGTTTGGTATACCAATGTCAGGATTTATTTTTATTTTTAATGGAGTTATGTTCCTTGTAGGTTTATTTGTTTTAGGTAAGAAGTTCGCACTTTCTACTTTAATAAGTACATTCTTCTACCCTACTGCATTTGCTTTCTTTGAAAAGGCAATCGGTTATGGTGGTATGACAAGTGATAATCTACTTGCTGTTTTATGCGCTGGTATTATGATAGGTGTTGCTATAGGTATAGTTATTAAATGCGGTGCATCTACTGGTGGTATGGATATTCCTCCACTAGTTATAAACAAAAAGGTTGGTATTCCAGTATCTGTTAGTATGTACTTCTTCGACTTTTTAATACTTCTTTCTCAGATGTTATTTACAAACAAAGAAATGGTATTATACGGAATACTTCTAGTTATGACTTATACTTTAGTACTAGATAATGTGCTTGTTATGGGTAAATCTCAGACTCAGGTTAAGATAGTTTCTAAAGAATACGAAAAAATAAATACTATGATATCAACTGAAATAGATAGAGGTACTACTCTACTTCAGGCAGAAACAGGATATATGAAAAATGAATATCCAGTTGTTCTTACTGTTATTTCTAACAGAGAATTACCTGCTTTAAATAGCAAAGTTCTTGAAATAGATCCAAACGCATTTATGATAGTGAGCAAAGTAAATGAAGTTCATGGTAAAGGATTTACATTCAAGAAAGAATATATAGAAAACTAAACAATTCAGGTATATAATAGATTTCATATAATGAATTTTTAATGGCATTTTATCCAATGGGTTTAATGCCATTTTTTTATTTTTGATAGAATAATATTAATTATAAATAGATGATATGCTTATTTATAAATTATTTACATCTTTCTATATAATTATTTTATAATATAATATTTTTGTATTATAATTTTTTTGAATTTATAGAAAATAGTATAATCAAGTGATATAATTTATAATATAAAGATAAAAAACTAAATATTAAGAGGGAGGGATAAAATTGAAACCTCAACAAAAATTAGCATTGGATTTATTGGAGCCTGGAGAAACCACGCAAACCTATTTAAATTCAAGTAAAACAATTCCTTCTGGCATTACATCTAAGATGCTTTACAAAGATATCGTGACAATAGCATGGCCTTCTCTTTTAGAACTTATGTTAACTCAGTTGGCGTCTATGGTCGATATGATAATGGTCGGTCGACTTGGAGCCTCAGCACTTACGGCTGTTGGACTTACTACTCAACCTAAGTTTCTAATAATATCAATTATAACTTCCATAAATGTCGGTACAACTGCTTTAGTTGCTCGCAGCAAAGGTCAAGGAGATCAAGGAAAAGCCAATCTTGTTTTAAGACAGGCTATTTTAATAAATATCTTTATATCTGTATTAATTTCATTAATAATGTATTCCACAGCAGAGCCTATCATAAAATTCATGGGTGCTACTGATGCCCTTTCACTAAAAGAAGGTACAGAATATTTAAAAATACAAATGCTTGGAATTCTTCCACTAGCTCTTACAGGTACAATTACAGCTGCACTTAGAGGGGCTGGAAATTCTAAAACAGCTATGATTTATAATTTAATCGGAAATTTGGCAAATGTAGTTTTAAATTACGCATTAATCTACGGAAACTTTGGATGCCCAAGATTAGAGGTTGCTGGTGCTTCACTTGCCACAATTTTAGGGCAGTTTGTGGCATTTATTATGGCTTGTGTTGCAGTTACAGGACACAGAAATTATGTAAGATTTAGAGTTAAAGATGGTTTAAAACCTAATTTTAAAATGATGGCTGCGATTTCAGATATAGGTGTTCCAGCACTTATTGAACAGTTAGTTATGCGTGTAGGATTTATCGCATTTGCAAAAACAGTAGCATCACTTGGAACATTAGCATTTGCAGTTCATAATGTATGTATGAATATACGGGCACTTTCATTTATGAATGGTCAGGCATTTGCAGTTTCTGCAACTTCTCTAGTTGGTCAAAGCTTAGGTAAAAAAAGAGCCGATATGGCAAATTTATACGCAACACGCTCAAGAAGAATGGGAACTGTAGTTTCTATTATACTTATGATTTTATTCTTTGTATTCCCAAGAGAAATAATATCACTTTACAACCCTGATCCTGAGATAGTAAATCTAGGTGCCAGACTTCTTGTCATGGTGTCTATTATACAGATTCCTCAAGGTTCTCAGTTTATAATAAGTGGTATTTTAAGAGGTGCTGGCGATACTAAGGCAACTGCTGTAATAGTAACAGTTACTTCCCTATTCCTAAGACCAATACTTGCAATTGTACTAATTCATGGATTTGGTATGGGACTTGAAGGTGCTTGGATTGCTATCATGGCAGACCAGCTTTTAAGAACATTGTTGGTCTTTATACGATTCAGTAGTGGTAAATGGATTACAAAATTAGATAAATAGATTATAATTAGTGTATGAAATTGTTTTCATAAATAAGTAATTTTAGAAAGGAATTATTTAAAATGTTAATAAGAAATGTAAAAGAATCAGATTTTGAAGAAATATACAGCTTTATAAAAACTGCCTTTGAAACAGCAAAAAATTCAACTGGAAATGAACGGGAATTTGTTTCTGAAATAAGAAATAAAGATACATATATTCCAGAATGTGAATTTGTCGCTGAAAAAGACGGTAAAATAATAGGACATGTAATACTTTCTAAGCTAGATATTGAAACTGACGATGGTGGAGTTTTCCATGGCGTTAGAGTTGAATAGATTGTCGTTGCTGAGGATGAGAGAGATAACAGACTTGGTGGAATGCTTATCTGCAATGCTTGTATGATGGCTGCAGAACTTGGTTATCCAGGAGCTTTTGTCGTTGGATATCCTGAGTATTTTGGTAAGTTTGGATTTATTGAAACTGCTGAGTATGATATAGAGAATGTATCTGGAATAGATGACAAACTTGTACTTGCTTGCCCTACTTGCACTGGTGGATTTAGAGGAGTAAAAGGAAAATTAAATCTATAGTAAATATAAAGGACAAGATTATAACTACTCTTTGCTCCAGGCTTCAGCGCCTCGCATTGTTAGAGTAACACATTTTAGAGTTGCGAGGCGCTTGCAGAATTGTCGCTTTAGAGTAGTTATTAATCTTGTCCCATTTTTTATTATAGATTTACCCTTTCACATTAGTTGCTCATGAGTTATCTTAAAATACTAAGAATAGTTTATCTTGATAAGAAATTCTACCATCCTTTTTTTGTTTTGACATTTTTCTTTTTTTCTTTTGAGTTGTCTAGGTTTATGTTTGATTTTATTGTTATTAGTATAGATAGTAAAATCATTAAAGCTAGTGAGATTATGTTTAGTCCTACGTTCCAGTTTACACTTACGTCGTAGCTTCTATACCCTATCAATCCTAATGTTGCAGTTATAGGATATATGTTTGCTAGAGCCATTTTTGATGATGCTAGTAATCCAGAATACCCATAGACAAATGCTGCTATTGCACCGATTAAGTATCCTTTTTGCTTTCTCCAAGATAATACTATTATCGGCATTGTTGCAATATAAAGAAATAAACTGTTTGCAGCTATGCTAAACAACGCTTCTATAGCATATCTCATTGTAAATCCTGGAAAATTCATTATTTTCTCTCCTATTATTGTAAAAACAAAACAGCAGAATCCAAATAGAATTGAAACAACTCCACACACAATCAACTTACAAAATACAAGCTTCTTATATGAAATAGGAACAGTAAGTATATTTTTCATCGTATCATTGTCATATTCTCTATTCATAATATATCCTGAAATTAACGTAATACAAACTGGAAATATTAATGTCATATTATTTTTAATTACTTGCTCGTATAAATATCTAAAATCCCAAAATGATCCATCATTTGCAGTAGAAGTAAATATAGTAAGTACTACAGATAAAAGCATCATAAAAATCCCAGATAATATAATATTGTATCTTTTTAATTTTAAAAATTCTGTTTTTATTATAGTAATCATATTACTCACTTCTCTTTCTGTATATGTAATCAATTAAGAATATCGAAATTATACCAATTGTACCTAATATGGCAAATGTATCTAAAGTACTTGGTAATAAATTGAGCTTTTGAAACTCTGATAAGTCTAATACCACTCCTCTTTCAAGCAGCTCTTTTGACGACCAGAACAGAGATAGTGGAATTGGCAAAATCCATAGTACAAACTTAGGTAAAACATCGTACATAGCTGTCACCAAAGTATTTAAACTAGTCCAAAAGATACATAGTAAAATTGAGAATATATATGTCTTGCTAAAATATACGACAACTACTATCAATGGTAAAATACCAAGTCCTATAAGTATTCCCATTTCAGCAGAGAGTAACAGCTTATATCCAAAATCACTTAATTCAAAGAATATTAATCCACAAATTCCTGATGCTATACATGATAGTAAGCAGAATATAATCGAACAAATAAGCATTAAAATAATCTTAGAAATTACCAGTTGCGTAGATGTCACTGGTATAGCTTTTAGATTTTTAAAAGTGTCGTTATCTCTTTCTTCAAAGAAGATTACCGCTGCAAGTATTCCTAACATACAAGGAAGTAAAAACTGCATCCCAAATGTTATGACCATACCAAATAATGAATCAAATGCGTCCTTTTGGCTCAAATATTCTTCTGAAAGAAATCCGTCTTTTATCATAAAAGTAAGTGCTATTGGGAAAAGTAAGGAAAATATTACTCCAATAGGGATAAATTTTTTCCTCTTTAATTTTAAAAATTCACATTTAACTAGTTTAAGCAATTCCAGCACCCCCAGTTATTCTTTTGAAATAATCTTCAAGTGTGTCCTCTTTCATCCGTATTTCTTCTACAGCAATCCCTTCATTCACAAGCTCTCTAACTAATTCTGGAATAACTAGATCTAAATCGTATATTTTTATAGTTCCATTCTTTTCAACAGAATAATTTTTAATATTAAAACATGCTTCTAAAACTTTAACCGCTTTTGAATCATTATGCGCAACTAGTTTAATATATTTTTTATTCATATTTTCTAATTCTTCCAAACTTTCTTCTTCCAACAAAACTCCATTATCTATAATTCCAATATCATCCGCAATAAGCTCTATTTCAGATAAAATATGGCTAGAAATTAGAATTGTTTTGCCTTTTTCAGTACATAATTTTCTTATAAAAGTTCTAACTTCTGCTATTCCTATAGGATCAAGTCCGTTTATTGGTTCATCTAATATTAAAATCTCAGGATCGTGCATAATAGCAAGTGCTATTGCAAGTCTTTGCTTCATACCCATAGAATACTGTGAAAACAACTTTTTATCATTATATTTTAGCCCAACTAACTCTAGTGATTCTTTTATAGCATTTCTTTTAGGAATACCTCTAAGCTCGGCAAATATTTTTAAGTTTTCTGTACCAGTTAAGTTCGGATAAAATCCAGGAGATTCTATTAAGCAGCCTATTCTTGGTAGAATTTCCTTGTTGTATTTTTTCATACTTTTTCCAAATATTATTACTTCTCCAGCTGATGAATCTATCAGATTTAAAATCATCTTCATTGTTGTAGTCTTACCTGCTCCATTTCTACCTAAAAGTCCGTATATTCTTCCCTTTTTTATATGTAGGTTTAAATCAGAAACACTTCTTTTTCCATTGTATTCTTTAGTTAACCCTTTTGTTTCTATTACATATTCACTCATATATAATCGCCTCTCTTTCTTTAATTAAATTGTAATACTTAAACCTAACATATACATTGCACCAACCTTGCATAAACCTTATATCTCAAATATAATTTCAAATTCTGTCCCTTCGCCAACTTTGCTTTTTACGTCTATACAACCGTTCATTTTCTCTATAAGTTCTTTAGTAATGTAAAGTCCTAATCCACTTCCGACTTTATTTCTAGCCTTGTCGCACTTATAAAGTCTGTCAAAAATATGCTCCAAGTCATCCGGCTCTATCCCTACTCCAAAATCTTTTATAGTTATAAATATTTTTCTATTACTTTCTTTTATTGAAATTTGAATTTTTTTAGTCTTGCTGTGCTCAACTGCATTTTGGATTATATTATTTATAACCCTTGCATAAGCGTTTTGATCTAAGTTGCATATTATCTCTTTTTCCTCTATTTCTATATCAAAATCTATATTTTTTTCCTCAAATATAACAATCCAACTTTTTATAATATTTCTACTAAGCTCGGTAATTTCAGTATCCTTTAAATCTAAGTAGAATTCATTGGAATTTAATTTAAACCAATCAAATACATTATCCAAATATTCTTTCAGAGAGTAAGATTTTTCTCTTACAATATCTATATAATTCTCTATAACGTTATTATTTTCTAATGTATTATTATTTTCAATTACATTTTGTAAATCGTATTTATCGTTTAATCCATCCTTTAATAATTCTTTTTTTATTGCATCTGTATATCCAATTATAGATGTTAGAGGAGTTCTTATATCGTGAGAAAGGCTAGTCAATAGCTGATTATTCGCATTTTCCTTTTTTCTAAATTCTGTTAACTTTTCCTCATATAAATATACAATCTCGTTTATTTTATATATTATTTCAGAAAAATTATCATCGTCTTTTGATAATATCTTCCTATTTCCATTGCCTTTTTTTATATCATCTAATACCTCAATAGATTCAGATATCTTTTTATTTATAGATATTACCTTGCTACACAAAACTATATTTAAAAGTAAAGAGATTGCCAGTAAGAAATATAAAACTTGCATATTTATACCCCCTTATTAAATCTATATCCTATGCCCTTCACAGTTTGGATGTATTTAGGATTTGAAGAATCTTCTTCTATTTTCTTTCTTATCCTGCTTATCACGGACATTATATTATTGTCGTCAAATGCATAGCTCTCATTCCATACAGCTTCATATATCTGTTTTTTAGTAAGTATTCGTCCTTGATTAATTGCACAAAAGTACAAAACATCAAATTCCTTTGGTAATAATTCAATCATGCCTTTGTCAGTTTTTACAGAGTATTCATCAGGAAAAATTTCTAATCCTTCGAAATACAAACTTTCTCTATAATTTTCTGTGTTTTTGCTCTGTTTGTTATTCATATTGTATCTTCTAATCAATGAATCAACTCTAGCCAGAAATTCCTCTGTATTAAAAGGTTTTGTTATATAATCATCGGCTCCAAGTCTAAGTCCTTTGACTTTGCTTGATGTGTCATCTTTTGCAGTTAGCATAAGTACAGGAATATCACTATTTTCTCTAACTATTTCAAGTGTTCTAAACCCGTCTAATCCTGGCATCATAACATCTAGGATCAGCATAATATATTCGTCTTTTTCAAGTTCGTTGATTGCTTCTATTCCGCTGAAGCATATTTTAGAATCTATGTTTTCACTTTTTAGTGTTATTTGTAGCAGTTTACATAATTCTTTATCGTCGTCTGCTATTAATATTTTTTTCATAATAATACCACCTTAATTTTTCTATATTTAATAATATGATAACACAGTAATCTTGCACTAACCTTATAAAATCCTTTATTGGAATACCTATTATTTACATAAAAAATTTATTCAGACTTCCTAATGTAAAATCTTATAAACCAGAAGTCTTATATAGTCTTCCTTTTGAAGGAAGATGGCTTGTTGTAAATGGTGGAATTGATAAAACTAATTCACATTCTTGGGGTGTTTGTAATCAGAGATATGCCTATGATTTTTATATACTAGAAAATGAAAAATCATTTAAAGGTGATGGTCGAAAAGTAACAGATTATAATTGTTATGGAGAACCTATTTTATCTCCAGCTGACGGAATTGTCGTTGAAATAAAAAATCTTTTTAATGATACTCCTATTCCAGAAGTTCAAGAAGCCATATGTGCCTGCTCTGATATAAGAGGGAATTATATAGTTATAAAACATTCAGAAAATGAATACAGTACAATTGCTCATATAAAGAAGGATAGCTTCTGTGTTAATGTAGGGGAAAGTGTTAAAAGAGGACAAAAAATAGCTTTATGTGGAAACAGTGGAAATACTAGTGAGCCACATATACATTTTCAAATACAACAAGGTAAAAGCTTTTTAATGTCTGCTAGCTTGCCTATTTCTTTTATAGATATAAAGAATATTCCATATCAAGAAGAAAGGCAGTTTATTAGTCGTGGACAATTTGTAGAGAATTAAATATATAAGATTTATTTATACATACCTTAAAAGGGACTAGTACAAATATACTAGCCCCTTTCAAATTAATGACCTTTATGTTTTTCTTTCTTTTTCAATATGTGGATTTCTCTTTTTCTTTCCTTTTCAGCTTCTACTCTTTCCTTGCGAGCAATTTTCTTTTCCTTCTTAATCTGTTCATGCTGCAATTTAAGAGCTTGTTGAGCTTTAGTGCCGATAAAATTACCTTGCACTTCTCTTTTTATTTTTCGCTGCATTCTTTTAGGATTTATCTTCTTTTCAGAGATAACTTCTCCACAAATTGCAGGACTGAATTTTAAACTATAATAATTCTTTTGAAGATATTCATAAACTTCATAATCCTTTGGTTCAGATGTATTTAAAACTACTCTACAAACTTCATACCTATCGTCTATTGTTTGCTCAAATAACCCAACCCAAAATGGTCCTTCAAAAAATATTGTTAGTTTTTCTGATACTTTCTTCATATCCTGTTCCTCCTTATGTATTGTAAAATACATAGAATGGACAACCAAGGAGGCAGGTTACTTACGGAAATTCCGCGTACGGACTACCAACCGAACTGTGTTTTTATCTATGTTGTTGAGTATATTTAACTCAATTTTATTATAGTATCTTTTTATAATAAATTTCAATATGTTTTAAAAGATTAAACGTATCTCTAACTTAGTTTTTTAAAATTTTCTTTCTTAATTTAGGAATATTAAAGCTCCTATCATAATCACTATCAGCACCACACACACTATAGAGAAAATATTTACAACCTTGTATGCTTTATCTCCAAGAACTTTTCTCCGCAGTTTAAAGATCAATATCCCTACAATTCCACCTAAAGTATTATTTATCAAATCAGTTACATCACATGCTCCAACTGCAAAAATATACTGTGTTATTTCATAGAACAAGCTTATTCCAAAAGGTACAGCTGCCATTTTTATAAACGTCCAATTATCTGCAAGTATAGCCGTAAACACACCAATAGGAATAAATACTATTGCATTGTTTATAATCTCGATAAATGAAACCTTACCATTAACAATCACAGATTCTTTAAATGGAATTAAGTTTATGCTTCTCTCTGCTACTAAGTTGCTCATAGAAAGCTCCATCTTAAATACAATAATCCATGTAAGCATCATAAAATATACAATAAATAGGATAGACGTTATTTTTTTATATTTTAATAATTTTTCATCCATAATATCAACTCCATTTTTTATATTCATATTTCAAAGTCTATATTTTAAAAGTGTACTAGTTATATAATACACTTTTTTTACAAGTGTATTATATAACTAGTACACTTTATTTGTCAACATAAAAAAATAATTCAAAATAGCATCCGAAAATTTTCATCAAATGCTATTTTGAACAACTAAATAAATAAAAAACAGTAATTTCTAACTAAAGATCCAATTATCGCATACGAAACAATAGTCAGCACAGTCAAGTCTACATACTCAGACCCACTATAAAATACAGACTTATAGCTGCTCCCCATTCTCAACTTACTTCTAAAACTATCATTACCAGATTTATTTTTAAAAATCTTTACAAATAAAATATAATAAATTCCAAATCCAATAACTGTTCCCAATGTATTCATCATTAAATCGTCTACATCAGTCGCTCTAAAATTAAACATCTGTGTAATTTCAATAAATAGCGAGAATAAAAATCCTGCTTCTACAGTCTTCTTAAAAGATTCAAACTCATTCCACATAATTGGAAGCATGAACCCAAATGGTACAAACATTATAACATTTAAAACATTTGTACTAACCCCATTAACAGCAAATGGTATAAAGTTGAAGTTAAAATAATTTATTCCAAAGCCGAAATCTATTACTGACGGTATCCCAGCAGCTGAAACCATACCAGTTATTAAAAAAGTATATACAACGCAAGCAAGGAAATGGAGATTAGAATCCCCATTCCCTTCATAAACTCTGCCTGTCGAGTACAATTTTAAATCGTATATTTTCATTTTATATCTTGATAAAACGAATAAAACTATTGGAAATACTGGTATATAGTGTAATATCGCTTCTTTAAGCTCTGATAGCATTTATATTAATTCCTCTGCCATGTCTATTAATGTCTGTTCTGGCATTCCTTCATCAGATAATGAAGATATTGAATATCTAACACCGTCTTTTTCCCAAGCTACTGTAACTGATTTTTTATCTTCAACCTTATCGCTTCCATAAGATATAGTCATCTTACCTTCTTTTTCTAACTGTTTTTCTTCTGCTGTTTTTTCATGTTCAGGTGGAACAAATCTCATATTTGTAGTTGAAACGAATAATTTTGTTCCATTTACTTCAACATTTCTATATCCATTCTGTTCTTCTAAAGCTATTTCTGATGGCATTTTCTTATGAGCATCTACAAATATTTCTGGATAACCGTCTTTTTTATAAACTAGGTTCATTGCTTTAGTTTTGTCTAATGTATCTCCATTTGATCCAGTTGTATTTAAATCTTCAATAACTGCTCCGTCAAATTTATATCCATTTGTAAATTCATCTACAAAAGCTTTTCTAACTCCTGTTTCTTTTTCCATCTGTTCTATTGTAGGTACTTCTTTATATTTATATACGCTAGATGAGCTTCCAAAATATCCTATTGCCTTTCCACCTGCATATACTCCTACAGTTGTTATCATTAATGCACACGCTACTGATGCAACTTTTAACATTTTTCTATTTCTCTTCATAGTAACCACCTTTTCCTTTCTACTCTGTTCAAATTCTATCTGTGATTTTATCCTTTCAAACATATCATCTGAAGGCTGAACATCTTCAGACATATCTACCATTGCTTTTCTTATTTTTAAATCTACATTATCCTTTTTCATAGTTCACACCTCCAAAATAATTAAGTGATTCAATCTTCCCCTTCAAAAGCCTTCTAGCCTTGAAAAGTCTCGATTTAACAGTTCCTTCAAATACATCCAACATATTAGCGATTTCTTTTACGCTAAATCCGTTGAAATAATATAGTACAACTACAGCTCTATACTTCTCATCGAGATTATTTACAGCACTTCTGACAATTTCAACAGTTTCTGATTCCAGATACTTTGTCATATTGTCGCTTTCGTGATTTTGCTCCCGTTCTGCTTTTGCAAATATTTCATCAATAGGAACACTTTTTTTATCTGATTTGGAAAGTTTCCATGCCATTCTTGTAAGTATTTTGTAAAACCAAGTTTTAAAATAATCCGGATTTTTAAGACTGCCTATGTTTAGATAACATTGGACAAATGTTTCTTGAACAATGTCCTCACTTGTAGCTTTGTTGCCACAGATTAAATAAGCAGTTCTCATTGCGGTACCTTTGTATTTGTTAAAGAGCTCTTCAAATGCTTCAAAATCACCATTGGCAACTTTTTCAACAAGTTCTCTATCTTCCAAACTTAACACCTCCTTTATCGATGCATCTGTATATAAGAGCATAGTCGTTTGTATTTGGTTCACAGATTTTATAAATTTTTTTAAAAATTTTTGTGGTTACTACAAAGTAGTATATTATTGAATGATTTTTTTAGCAATAAGAACTCATTTTATTTTTGAGCAAAATAAGCATAAAAAAAGTGCCACTTTTTACTAATCAAGTAAAATATGACACTTTTTATTTATATTTTTATATCTTCTTTATATACTTTCAGCTCTTTCTAATGCAGTATCTATAGAAGGACATACATTTTCTCTTCCTATATCATCTATAAATCCTGATTTTTCCATAAACTGAAGTGGCTGATCATTTACATGAGAGAATATAAGAACAACATTGTATTTCTTACATTTTGCATGAAGTTCTCTCAATTTATTAAGTGAAGTCGTATCCATCGCAGGAACACTTCTCATTCTAAGAATTATCGCCTTCTTAGTTTTATCAAATATTACATTATTTATCTTATCCGCAGCTCCGAAGAACATTGGTCCTGTTATTTCAAATACTAGTACATCTTTTGGAACGTATCTTAGTGATATGTTTCCAGTATCTGAATCTTCATCGTAGTTTTCGTCTTCTTCTTCAATATATTTCCATCCGTAAACGTCTGTAACATCTGCCATACGTCTCATAAATAGTACAGAAGCAAGCACTAAACCAAATCCTATCGCTATAACTAGGTCAAATACAACTGTTAATGTAAATGTAGCAACAAGAACCATTATATCGCTCTTTGGAGATTCTTTTATTACATCTACAAACTCTCTCCACTCACTCATGTTGTACGCAACCATAAATAGTATCGCTGCTATACAAGGCATTGGTATTAATGCGGCATAAGGCATTAATAATAGTAGAGTTATAAGAAGTACAATTGCATGAACCATACCAGCTATTGGAGAACGTCCTCC